>ERZ1027150.64-NODE-64-length-84939-cov-13.563628_pt1 | contig 84939 bp, 63 predicted proteins | sample MGYA00519276_ERZ1027150 | MGnify/ENA primary metagenome ERZ1027150 (study PRJEB26926, sample SAMN06164860) | human gut metagenome | biome: ENVO:00009003; feature: ENVO:2100002; material: ENVO:00002003 | host: Homo sapiens | place: USA | collected 2012 ... | reverse complement strand
AACCTTTGTTAACCTTAAATCTAATACTATGAAAAACACAATGCAAAGGTACGGACTTTCGGCTTATCTGCAAATAAAAGCTCAATAAAATGCTGTTTTATAACACTATTTAAGAAGCATAAATTTCCTTTTACTAAAATGCAGAGGAAAATGATGTGTGAATTGTCTCCGTGTCTGAAAAAAAGGACGTTAGCATATCAATCCTCAGATAAAAATTATAACTTTGCCAACACTTTGTAAAGAAATTGAAGCCCATGATTTCAATAGAAGGACTGAAAGTTGAGTTTGGAGTGACACCTTTGTTCGAGGATGTCTCGTTTGTGATTAATAAGAAAGACCGTATTGCGCTGGTTGGAAAGAATGGTGCCGGAAAGTCGACTATGCTGAAAATTCTGGCAGGGCTCCAGCAGCCTACCGAGGGGGGAGTAGCCGTACAGCGTGGAGTGACTATCGGTTATTTACCACAGGTAATGATTCTGAGTGATACGCGTACGGTGATGGCTGAGGCCGAGATGGCTTTTGAGCATATATTCGAATTGCAGGATCGTATTGCGCGTATGAACCAGGAGTTGGCAGACCGTACCGATTACGATTCGGAAAGTTATCATGAGTTGATAGAACGTTTTACACACGATAATGAACGCTTCCTGATGATGGGAGGTACCAATTATAAGGCTGAGATAGAGCGTACACTGACCGGGCTTGGTTTCGGCCGGAGCGATTTCGACCGTCCTACTTCCGAGTTCAGTGGCGGATGGCGTATGCGTATCGAGTTGGCGAAACTGTTGTTGCGTCGTCCGGATGTATTGTTGCTCGACGAGCCTACCAACCACCTCGATATTGAAAGTATCCAGTGGCTGGAGAATTTCCTCAAAGTCAGTCCGGGTGCAGTCGTGCTGGTAAGTCACGACCGTGCTTTCATCAACAATGTCACTAACCGTACAATTGAGATTTCCTGCGGACATATCTACGATTATAAGGTTGCATACGACGAGTTTGTGGTGTTGCGCAAGGAACGTCGCGAGCAGCAGCTCCGTGCGTACGAGAATCAGCAGAAAGAAATAAAAGATACAGAAGACTTTATCGAACGTTTCCGCTATAAAGCTACCAAGGCTGTGCAGGTACAGAGCCGCATCAAGCAGCTGGAAAAGATTGTGCCGATTGAAATCGACGAAGAAGATACTTCTTCGCTTCGTCTGAAGTTTGCACCGGCCATGCGTTCGGGAAACTATCCGGTGATTTGCGAAGGAGTGAAAAAGGCTTATGGCGACCACGTAGTATTCCACGATGTCACACTGACTATCAACCGTGGTGAAAAAGTAGCGTTTGTAGGAAAGAACGGTGAAGGGAAGTCTACCCTTGTCAAGTGCATCATGGATCAGATTCCGTATGAAGGGAAACTGGTGATAGGTCATAACGTACAGATTGGCTATTTTGCACAGAATCAGGCACAGCTTTTGGACGAAAACCTTACTGTATTCGACACTATAGACCGTGTGGCCAAAGGAGATATCCGTCTGAAAATTCGTGATATACTGGGGGCTTTCATGTTTGGAGGAGAAGCTTCCGAAAAGAAGGTCAAGGTACTTTCCGGTGGAGAACGCAGCCGTCTGGCTATGATTAAGCTGCTGCTTGAGCCGGTGAACTTCCTTATTCTGGACGAACCGACTAATCACCTTGATATGCGTTCAAAGGATGTGTTGAAAGAGGCTATCCGCGAATTCGATGGTACGGTGATTGTAGTTTCACACGACCGTGAGTTCTTGGACGGACTGGTCACCAAAGTCTACGAATTTGGTGGGGGAGTCGTGAAGGAGCACATCGGTGGTATTTACGATTTTCTGCAGAAAAAGAAGATGGAGAGCCTGAACGAACTGCAGCTTTCCCAGTCGCCTACGGTGGCATCCAAGAAAGAAGAAACTGTACAGGCCAGCGAAAACAAGCTTTCTTATGAAGCGCAGAAAGAACTGAATAAAAAGCTCCGCAAGGTAGAAAAACAGATTGCCGACTGTGAGAATCGTATAGAAAAACTGGAATCGCAAGTGGCAGAACTGGAGTTAAAGATGGCTACGCCCGAAGGTGCTTCGGATATGAAACTTTATGAACAGCATCAACAGTTGAAGCAGCAGATTTCTGAGGCGGAAGAAGAATGGGAGGCAGCCTTGATGGAGCAGGAAAGCCTCACTGTAAAAGAATAAATTACTTACTGTTTTAATAATATTGAAGTATGAAAACAAAACATTGTGTAGCTGTTGCAGCGTTTGCTCTTACTGCAATGGCAAGTTGTACAGGCCAGAAAGGAGTGCAGAGTACTTCGGGTATTGATCTGGCAAATATGGACACAACGGTAGCTCCTGGACAGGACTTCTTCCGTTATGCTTGTGGTGGATGGAATGACGCACATCCGCTGACTGCAGAGTATTCGCGCTATGGCACTTTCGACATGTTGTTCGAGAATAGTCAGAAGCAGGTACGCGAATTGATTGAAAGCTGTGCCGCACAGAAAGGAACTCCCGGAAGCAAGGAACAGAAGATAGGAGATTTATATACTTTGGCTATGGACAGTGTGAAACTGAACAACGACGGGGTTACTCCTATTAAGGCTCAGTTGGAAGAAATAGCTGCTATCACAGATAAAAGTCAGATTGTACCGATGATGGTAAAACTGGCAAATTGTGGTGTGGGTACTTATTTTAGCAGTTATGTGTATGCCGATCCTAAGAATAGTACTGTAAATATTTTCCAGATTGCTCAGGGAGGTATCAACTTGGGTGAAAAAGAATATTATTTGGATCAGGATTCAGTGACAGTCAATATCCGCGAAAATTATAAACAATACATCTGTAAGTTGTTCCGTCTGGCTGGCTTTACAGAGGCCGAAGCACAGCAGAAAATGAATGATGTGTTGGAAATAGAGACTGCCATTGCACAGGCATCGTTCAGTGCGGTAGAACGTCGTGATCCGGAAGCCAACTATCATAAGATGAGTTATGCGGACTTGAAGAAAAACATTCCGGGGGTAGACTGGGATGCTTGTCTGAAAGGATTGGGAATACAGGAAGTGAAAGAACTGAACGTAGAACGTTTGGAACCGATTCGGAAAGTGGGTGATTTGATGAATACATTGCCTGTATCTAAACATATCTCTTACTTACAGTATAATTTGATTGATGCAGCAGCTTCTTATCTGAGCGATGACTTTGTTGCTGCTCGTTTCGATTTCTATGGTAAGGTATTGTCTGGACGTCAGGTAAATCAGCCTCGCTGGAAACGTGCGGTCAACTCTGTAAACGGAATGTTGGGTGAGTTGGTAGGACAGATGTATGTAGAGAAGTATTTTCCTGCTGCCGCAAAAGAACGTATGTTGAAGCTGGTGAAGAATTTACAGGTAGCTTTGGGTGAACGTATTCAGGCACAGGAATGGATGAGCGACAGCACTAAAGTGAGAGCACAGGAAAAACTGAATGCTTTCCATGTAAAAATCGGTTATCCGGACAAATGGAAGGATTATTCTGCTTTGAAGGTAGAAAAAGATTCTTATTGGGCTAACGTGTGTCGTGCAGCTAAATGGGGATTGGATGATATGTTGAGCCGTATCGGCAAACCGGTAGATAAGGATGAATGGCTGATGACTCCTCAGACTGTCAATGCATATTACAATCCGTCTACAAACGAAATCTGTTTCCCGGCTGCTATTCTGCAATATCCGTTCTTCGATATGAATGCAGATGATGCTTGTAACTATGGAGCTATCGGTGTAGTAATCGGACATGAAATGACTCACGGATTCGATGACCAGGGACGTCAGTTCGATAAAGATGGTAACTTGAAAGACTGGTGGGCAGAAGGCGATGCAGAACGCTTTACAGAACGTGCAAAAGTAATGGTAGACTTCTTCAACAAGATTGAAGTATTGCCGGGATTGTATGCAAATGGTGCACTGACATTGGGTGAAAATATTGCCGATCACGGTGGTTTGAAGATTGCATACGCTGCGTTGCAGCATGCCATGAAGGAATCTCCTCTGGGTGTTGAAAATGGCTTTACTCCAGAACAACGTTTCTTCCTGTCGTATGCATTGGTATGGGCTGGTAATATTCGTGACGAACAGATTCGTGTTTATACTAAATCGGATCCTCACTCATTGGCAGAATGGCGTGTAAATGGTGCTTTGCCTCATATCCAGGCATGGTACGATGCTTTCGGTATCACTCCGAACGATTCGATGTATATTGCACCTGAAAAACGTGTCAATATCTGGTAAGAAACATAACCTTTAAGGTAATTATAGAATGGAATGTCCTCTTGGCGAAAGTCGGGAGGACATTTTTTTTATATTTTTTGAAGAGAGGCATAGGGGTTTTTAAGTAATCCTGCGTTATGTCAGTGAAAAGAAAGAAAAAAGAATCATTAACTAACTAAACACATTGAATTATGAAACTGAAATTTTTCGCATTGTCTCTCTTTATGGTAGCTGGTTTTAATGTAGTAAATGCACAGAGTACAACACAGGATTTTGTAGCAAATGATAAAAAACACGATTTGAGAATCTCTGTGAGCGATGGATTGACACAAGGGAGTGTAGATATCCTTGGTATGGGAATAGAAGAGGCTATTACTGGAACGAAACGTTCGGACAGTAAGTATAGTATGATATATGGCTTGGGCTACAGATATTCAATCAACCGTTTCAGAGTAGGTGCTGACCTGGGATTCGGAATGTCGAGCAGTAAACTTTCCATAGCAGGAGAAAAGACTCCGTCGATAAAGGAGAAAGATTTGCGTTTGCTTGTTCTTCCTACTGCAGAATTTGTTTACTACAAGCGCAGACTAGTGGAGTTGTATGGAACTGCTGCAGCTGGTGTAAACTTCTCAAGACACAGTGACACTCCCGTTGATAAAAAAACATCTGAAAAAAAGGCAAACTTCAGTACCGATTTTGCCTATCAGGTAAATCCGATAGCTGTGAGAGTAGGAAATGAACGTGTGGGAGGTTTTGTGGAAGCCGGTCTTGGATATAAGGGATTCCTTACTGCCGGACTAAGTTTTAAGTTTTAAACCTTGCAATTTAATATCACAGACAGGCAAAACGGAACTGAAGTGAATGTTACATCACAAATCCTGTTTGCCTGTCATTAAAAATATGATTCCAATCATTAGGGTTTAAATTCATAATCTGTATATTTGTAATATACATCTGATACTCACAAATAAATGCCGTCCAATGAATACTGACAGAAAAGAAATTTTCAAGTCCAGGTTCAATGAACACTACACTAGACTTTGTAGTCTTGCATATGAATATGTTTCCGATGCAGACGATTCGGAGGATATAGTGCAGGAGCTTTTCATTACTATATGGGATAAGGGAAAGGATGCTCTTCCCGACAAGGAGTTTGCTGCGTATATTACTACGGCAGTGAAAAATGCATGTATTTCATTTTTGCGTAAAAAAGACTCGTGTGTGATGTCTATAGAGGAAAATCCGTCGGCTGGAGCCTGTTTATGGGATGAGGAGGCTATGGATGATGAGAAAAAAATGCCTGAGGAAATCTTGAAAGAAGCACTTTCCGTGCTTCCTCCTAAGTGTAAAGAGATATTCTTGTTATCGAAACTCAAAGGTATGAAATATAAAGAAATAGCCCAGATGCTGTCTTTGTCCGAAAAGACAGTAGAAAATCAAATGGGAAAAGCCATTAAGTTGCTTAGAGAATTTGCAGCGACCTATATAGTTACAGTTGTAGTTTTTATCACTTTAGTTCTATCAATCATTACCAGCCATAAATAAAGATGAAATATACAGAAGACTATATTAATGAATTGTTAGCTAAATATCTTGCAGGAGAGACATTGTCCAGGCAAGAAACTGACGATATTCAGGAATGGATTGCATCGCATACGCAAGAATACAATCGGTTGATAAAGCTTGTTTCTCCACAAAAGCCGCCGGTCTTCAATACTGAAAAAGCCTGGGAGAGAATAGAACAGCATATAGATAGAAGTATTTCTCAGAAGGAGGAAAAGGTTTATAGCATAACCGACGGAAAGAAAAAGAGAGTAAGCATGTCTGTGTTCTATGTAGCTGCTTCAGTAATAGTTCTCATGGTTGTTTCTACGCTCTTTTTCCTGAAAAGTCAGCAGACAGAGGAAATGTGGTATGCCAATCATTCTACAGTGAAAGAGAAAATCTATCTGCCGGACAGTTCGTCTGTTATATTGTATCCGAATGCCAATGTAAGCTATAAATCTCGTGGAGATAAATATGCACGAGAGATAAAGTTAAATGGTAAGGCTTTCTTTGATGTGAGGAAAATGAACGGAAGAGCCTTCAAAGTTGAAGCAGAACGCATTCTGGTTGAGGTATTGGGTACATCGTTTCTTGTAGATGCGGCAAACGACGGAAAAGCCGGAGTCTATGTCAAAACGGGTATTGTAAGTGTCAAGTCGGAGAACAATAAGGTCGTGATAAAAGCCAATCAGAAAGCGGAATTAGAACATAATGTCTTAAAGACTGGAAGTATTGAAAATCCATTCCAGATTTTCGAAGAACAACCTCGTTTTCTCTCGTTTACAAATGTGGATATAGCAGATGTCGCTGCAAAAATAGAGCAGGTTATCGGGTTGAAAATTGATGTAGAAAAGAAACTACAGAATAATAAAATTACAAGTAAGATAAACTTGGATGATGTAGACACGATTGTAGTAGAATTAGCTTTTCTGTGCGATTGTAAATATGAGGTGATTGAACCGGGAAAACATTATAAACTTTATAAATAAAAGGGATTACTGGCATGATGCAAAAGCCGATACAGGTAGTATTGTTTCTGTTCGTTTTTCTGAGTATAAGCAATGTCTGGTCTGAGGATTTGACAAAAGACTGGAATACTGAGCTTATAAGCATGGAAAACACAGGCAATTCTATCCAAAGTTCTGATAAAAAATTGGTAGATGAAGTTTTGTTTGTCAGAGCTTCATCGGCTTCTGTGCTTCAATGGTTCCGGTTTATAGAAAAGCAAAAAGGAGTTTCAATTTCGTACAATCCGTCTAATGTAGATTCTGAGAAGATCTGTATCGTGCCGCAATCGGCCACAATGACTATATCGCAACTTCTTTCTACTTTGTTGAAAGACTATAAATTCAGTCTTACAGAAATGCCCGGGAGAAAAATTGTGATACGTATTGATTCAAAAAACGAATATATGGTTTCGGGTATCATTTCAGATAATACAACATCTGAAAGACTATATGGAGCCATGGTTGCAATTACAGATCGTGAAGGGAAGCGGTATTATACGGTAAGTAATGAAAATGGTATCTTTTATCAGGAGCTGACAGAAGGAGCGTATAATTTGGAGGTTTCTTATATGGGGTTTGAAAAATATTCAACTTCACTTCATCTGTATGGGGAGAAAAGTGTGAATATAAAATTAAATCCTATGCTTTTTGAGGTTGGTGAGGTGACGGTACAGTCTATGAGAAATGAAGTAGAGTTGTCGGAAATCACATCTTCAGGAATGCTTTCGTTCAATGGCAATGATTTGTTCTCGCAAATATGGATCTTGCCTGGCGTAACAGGAATCCCTACCGGAAACAATTTTATGGTGAACGGGGGAAGCTATGATGAAAATATCATTCTTTTGGATGGAGTACCTGTATTTCATCCGGGGCATATCAGTGCTCAGTTGCCGCAGTTTTGTGGAGATGCCATCAAAAACATCGTTTTTCATAATGGCTTTTTCCCAATCAGGCTGGAAGGTGGCTTATCGTCTGTTACTGAGTTTAACTTGAAAGATGGTAACAAAAACGAGCATTTGCGGATATTTTCTATTGATATGCCGGCAGCATCACTTACTTTAGAAGGACCTTTCATAAAAAATAAGTTATCTTATCTGTTCAGTATAAGGAGAAGTTGGATGGATTTTTTTGATCAGTTACTTTCTGAACAAAATAAGCAAAATCATTATTCTCTGGATTTTAATGCAAAACTTTCGTATTCTCTTTCTCCCACCAGTTCGATAAAACTTTTGGCTTATAATACGTACGATGAATTTAGAATTCCCATATATACTGAAGAAGCTATTCCTGTGGTGAAATGGAACAATCAGATTTATAAACTATCTTATAGTGGGCAGTGGGGAAAACTGGGTAATGTAACTTCTGCTTATTATTCGGCATATTCGAGCCGTGCCAATGCCGATGTGCTTGGCTTTGGTTCGGATAGCGAGGAAAGCACCGATGGGGGGTGGGATACCGAATTGGGAGATGAATGGAATGGCAATGAATCTGTAAATTCTGAAATTGTTGATAATGAAATAGGTACCGGAATAAAAACATTCAATTTTTCTACAGAGTTCAGTTATAGTCCGGAGAATATTTATTCTGTCCGTTTGGGAGCAAAATATACATACGAGAGGTATGAAATGGCTGCTTTTGGAGGAGCTCGCCAGAAGCGGGCTGAGGCTATAAACCAATATTCGGTTTACTATGATAACTATTTGAGATTGTCTGACAAAATTTCCACCCGGGTGGGTGTGCATTTTGTGGCTTACAATCCGGCAAATTATCGGAATTATTACAGCATACAACCTCGGTTTGCGCTGAACTATACTCCGGATAATAATAATATGCTCTATCTTAATTTTTCAAAGATGGAACAATTTTATCATTATATAAGCTTTAATGGATTTGCTTTGCCAACAGATTTTAGAATGCCCAGTATCGAAGGATTTAAACCGCGCTCGTCGGAGCATTATGAAGTGGGATGGAAAAATAACTTTGCGGGAAATAAAGGAAAGATAGAAACATCTGTGTATTATAAAACAAGACGGAATCTTGTGGCCTTGGGGCCAAGCGCAGTGGTCGTGGATAATGATTGGAGTAAATATATGATAACAGGGAATGGAGATAGCTATGGTATAAAATTCTTTCTGTATTATATATATGACAGATGGACGTTTCAGCAGTCTTATACATATTCCCGGAGCAGGGAATGGTTTAACGGACTTGAGGATTTAGGAAAACTTCCGTCATTGTATGATATTCCTCATTATTCGGCGAGTGCCTTGTCGTATAAACTAAATAAATCATCAGCTTTTTCTTTAGGCTGTATTATGAAATCGGGTAGGATTCAGGTTGAGGATAATTGGCTTGAGGAAGATAAAAAAATAGGTTTTAGGACAGAGCGTGGAAAATTCAATTACAGATTGGATGTGGGATATACATTCAAGAAAAAGTTTGATGATAAATCTTTAGTTCTTAGATGTGGATTGTATAATGTATTAGGTAATCCTCCTGAAGAAGATATTATAGACTTTTATTCTGTCCATATTTCTAAAAACTGTTTCCCATATGGAAGCATAAGTTTTAAGTTTTGAAACGTCTGTTCAATATTTTTAGATTTTATTCTTGTTGTACTGTGCAGGTATATAGTATGATACCTGTTATATTATTTTGAAAATCAACTGTATATGCCTTGGTCTGTTGAACAATTTGTTATCGTTTTTGGTTTAACATAAATGAAAGATATTGACTGACTTTTGTTGGCTATTGTGTCTATAGAATGAATTATGTACGGTGAGTATATTTAGAGTTAAGAATTAGAAAAGATATTATTAATGCAAAAATTAAACCATGTAGTTATGACAGACAAACTTCTTTATCCATTTTTAATTTTATTATTGTGTGCAACGGTGTTGTTTTCTTGCAAAAAAGAAAATATAAATGATGCAACTACTACAATAAGAGTTTCTGTAGTAAATGAAAAAGGTGAAGTTCAACCTAATTGTATTGTGAAATTGTTTGATGAAGCTTCGTTCTTGAAATTTAAGGAAGACGTAAAAACAGAAACACCTTATAAAAGTACAACCGATAAAAGCGGAATCGCTTATTTTACAATTGATAATGCTGCATGGTTTTCAACTTCTTCTACGCGAGAGTTGAATTTTGTTGTAATAGAAGCTCAGACGGCCAGCCAAGTTTCATGGTCATCGGCAGGAGGTACAGTGATGAAAGGAAAGGATACTGCATTTAAAATTGTAGTGAAAAATGGGCAAACAATTCCGGATGAATCTACTAAATCACTCATTATAGAAGATGGAGTGGTAAAGGGGATCTCAGATGAAAACGTTTCTAAAGTTATTTTTCCAAATAATGTAAAAGCTATTTCTGAATTTGCTTTTAGGGATAGTAAGATTGTAGAAGTTGTCTTGAATGAGGGATTGGAGCGTATAGGCAAATGTGCTTTTATGAATGGCGAGTTACAAAAGATAAACTTTCCTTCTACCCTTATGGCTATAGAGGAAGCAGCGTTTCAAGATTGTGAAAACCTGGTGTCAATTGATTTGTCGAATACAAAAATTGAGAAAATAGGAAGTTCTGCATTTATTGATTGTGGAATATCGAGCGTTTTACTGCCTGAAGGACTTAAGGAAATTCAAGCGCAAGTTTTTTACGGAAATAAGAATTTAAAAGAAATTAAATTGCCTGAAGGGCTTCAAGTGATTGCAAATAATGCTTTTTGTAATTCTTCTGTTGTAAAAATAGAAATACCTAATAGTATCGTCCGTATGGGATACAGAGCTTTTGCCGATTGTGAAAAGTTGGAAAATGTGGTTGTATATGGTGCTGTAATAGAGGGAGATGCTGAAACAGTAGTGGAAGAGGCATGTTTTGAAAACTGTACGTCTTTAAAAACTATAAAGATTCCCGATAATATAAAGAAATTAGCCGGGTATACGTTTATTGGCTGTGAAAATCTCAAGGAGATTATTTTATCTAATAATCTTCTTGAAATAGGAAATTATGGGCTACGAACAAATTTTCCTGTGAAATCTATTGAATTTACAGGAAAGGAGTGCCCTAAATTTTTAACTAATCAGATATTGCCTTTTATTGGAGATATAGATTATATTGTAGTTCCTAAAGGGTGTAAAGAGAATTATGTAAAAGGTATTCCTGAGTCTTATAAAGAGAAAATCAAAGAAAAGGAATAATTCCTATTTTTAGAATACTTTATTCTAATGGCAATGAATATCGCTTTCTGTTTTATTTGGGGAAAATTGCGGATATTCGGTATAAAAGAAAAAACAGCAGATATATAAGGCGTCTCCTTGCAATGAGACACTTGTCTCCTTAGAATGGTACGACCGTCTCATTGAAGAGAGACGAGTGTACCATTCTAAGGAGACGAGTAAAAAGGAGTATTTAGTAAATGTACTCTCCAAGTAAAATGGCATATGAAGATGATAGATGATAATCACTTCATATGCCATTTTTTAGTACGCTTTCAGTATGAGTATTAGCTGACGGATTGAGTAACCTTAATAACGGGAATTATACGGCTTTTACTTATACATTCCATATGTCTACACTGAAAGTGATAGGGAAAAATAGAAACAATTTTATCTTGCTTGTTCGGCTTTATTTCATAGTGCTAATGATAAAATATAGAGATTCCGCAATTTTTTATGGTGAGACCAATAAGAAACCTTCGTTTGTTATTATATATATTATTATGCAAAAAGAGAAAAACCTGCGAGCTTGGGAATAATCCCTTGCAAGCAGGTTTCTCTCTTTTAGAAACTAATCTATCATTTTCAACCTTAACCTTTCATTGTTATTGTTGTTGGGTTACATAGATTTTAGATTACTCAATTTTTATAGGAGTATCCAAATCTTTGAATGTATAAATGTTAGTTGAACATTCTAATTTCTTTGAACTGCTGTCTGTAATGTAACCACCGGCCTGTGAATCTGAACCGTTCAGCTTGAAGTAAAGTTCCAATCCCGTAGAGTTTGGATCTACAGCCAACATGCTCTGTTTCAGTTGGGTTTCTGTACGTGCTACACTCCATACACGTACTTCTGACATATAACCATGTAATGGTCGTTCACCCCATTTAAATCCTGGAATCATACCGATATTAAATCCTTGGTCTGCGTTAGGATTAAATCCTGGGATGGCCCATCCTGTTTCAGCCCATTTAGAACCATTGACATAGATTGCAGATTTACCTGAAGGCTGATCGTAAGTCAATGCAATGTGATACCATTTTCCTGTTTGTACAGGATCAGAGACTTTATATGTCTGCTGTCCGGCTACTTCGATGATATCTTTTGGTGTTACACCACCTCCGGCATCACCAATACGGAGAATCATGATACCTTCTGTTCCCATGATAGTATTGTTATTTTCAAGCCAATCAATGTATACCAAAGCTTCATAAGTGAATGAATTGAAATAAGTTCCTGCAGGGAACGGTACTTTAATATAGTTACTGTCGAATTCAGCTACTTTTGTAATCTTCACAGGTTTAGAGATGAAGAAGAAAACCATGTCGGTACCCGGTAAGGTAGGAACAGAGGTTGACTGTACTTTGACAGGCAAGATGAATGACTTACCTTCTTCTACCGTACTCAGATTGCTAAGTTCCACAGAGATAATTTTTGAATAAATATCTCCACTTTCAATAGTAGATGAAGTACTGCTTAAACTGGCATGAGTTGGATCAAACATTTCGTATGATGTACCGTATTTTGCATTGTATTCGTCCACTACGCTTTTGTCTGCAATGGTATAAGTCACTTCTATGGGTGAATCCGACATCGTGGTCAATCTTGCAGACAACTCTACGCTCATTGTTTCACCTTCTATTGAGAGCATTTGTGTTTTGTTCTCAAAATATACTTTGGGCTCAAGCAAGTCACTCTCACTCTCATTGTTACATGCATGTGTGAGCAATGCAACCGCACCCAACATTAAATATTTGAATATGTGTTTCATAATCATTTCTTTTTTGTAGAATTAGATTTCTTTCTATTATTCTTCACTGCCTGATTGGCTTTGGTTAGCCTTCCATTCATTAAACACTTGCTGGTTTATCTGAATAGCCTGACGCATCCATTTATAATCAGGAGTATTGTTGTAGTCGTTGTCGAAACGATATGCTCCTACTCCGCCTTTATAACCTTTAGCAGGCATTGTCGCTGCCTGATCTAAAAGTCCTCCACCAGAAACAGCAAACTGTTCGAAGTTTTCAGTTACAATGTATCTTTCCGGATGACCGTCTGGAGAACTGATGGAAGGTCTATGGCTTCCATAATTTTGACCAATCCAATAGTCTACATATCCGTCCAATTCTCCAAGACCACCCATTTTACCGTCTATACAAATTAATTTATGCCCCTTGCCTTCCGGGTCACTCTTTGGACCGATGTATTTGTTCATTTCTTTTACAAGGAAAATAAGATGTTTATTTTCACTTAATGTTCCGTCCATATCGAATACACCGCTACCGATTTCCCAGTCGATATCATAACCATCCCATTCGCTGGTGTATAAAGAATCGCAAAGTGCTTTAGCAAAGCGGGCCAATGATTCGTAATGATTTTCACTTTCAAATTTTCCTTCGAATCCCCAGAATTTCCAACGAGCTAATTTTTTTTGCAAGTTGATTTCACTTTCACTCCATCCTTCTTCTTCTCCTTTTTTCTCAACTTCTTCATACACCCAGTCTGGTGTTCTTCCTTTTCCCATATAAGAAAGAAGAGTAACTTCCAAAAGCTTTGTACCTTTTACTTTTTGCACAAACTCTTTATCAGCTTTCTGTTCCGGAGTAATTTTGAATCGGTTGGGGGCTCCACTCCACATAGATACGATATCCATACTATCGGGCATCGAAGTCAGATATCCTTTACGGTAAGCTCCTGCCGGAGACCAGTTAGAGAACCATCCGAAAGCAACCGGGCGTCCATAATTATTAGCTGTTGCCTTATATGCACGCAGGTTTTGGTAATATTCACAATCACCTATTGTGTTATATCCACCAATATGTTCCACTTCTATTTTTTCTACATCTGTGCATGAAGCAAACAGAAGTCCTGTAAAAGGAACGATATAGAGTAATTTTTTTAATGTATTCATAGTTGTTGTATCCTTTTAATGATTGGTTAATTTCTAGCATCCCACCAAAGTCTGGAAGTTGCTTTGTCTGTTTTGTCTTTCAGTTTGCTTACAGCATCCTCATAATTGGCTCTGTCTTCAGCTGACTGTGAGAAACTAATAGGGTATACCATACGGCGGATACCTTTTTCTTTTGTGATCCCCTGGCCTGCTCCATTGTTAGTCTGTACTTGATTCAGTTTAGGATAACCGGTTCGTCTCCATTCTGTCCATGCTTCTTGTCCGTTGGGATAAAGAGCAATCCATTTTTGGATCATGATTTTTTCTAATTTTTCTTCGTTACTTCCTGAGAATTCTGCTGTAGCCTGAGTTGGAGCTGAAGCAGAATATTTATTAATCTCTACAGCCACAGGTTTCTTTCCGCTTGTAAGGTATGCATCAACTTCAGAAGCACTGAGCCCGTTTTCTTCAAATGACATTTGAATACCTTGTTTGTATAAAGATTCAGCACTTCCAAATTCAGACCATTCCAAAGCAGCTTCTGCACGCAGGAAGTATACTTCTGAGGCACGCATCCAGTAAGTTGGAGTCGCACTGGTCATATTAGGCTGAGAATATTCTTTATATGTATCGTTTCCTTGTGTGTGTCCGGGAGGTACTGGTGCGTATGTCTTTCCGTCGAAGGCTGGAAGTGCTCCACTGATTTCAGATGGTAAGAAGTATTTGCTTAAACGTGGATCTTCGTAGCCTGCTAAATAGGCATACATACTGGTACACATACGGGCTTCATTATAGTTTGATGCCAAATAACTGATATTATTTACAAAAGTATATCCGGCACCTGTGCTCATTTGAGCTGCATCGTCTTTCACTGTCATTACACCTACACTATGATTTAATGCAGTCTGTGTCCACTGTTTAGCTTTAGCAGGAGCAACGAATTTCAGACGCATAGCCATACGAAGCATCAAAGAGTTTGCGTATTTAACCCATTTGTTTGCACTACCACCATAAACAGCATCAAAGTCTGCTACTACAGTACCTCCCTGTTCTGCCAGCGGAGTCAGAGTAGTAATGGCGTCCTGCAAATCTTTAAACATAGCGTCGTATACTTCTTCTTCGCTATCGAATGGGATAACCAATGCCATTTCTCCGGCGTGAGTATAGGGGATTGGACCGAATGTTTCCAAGGTTTTTACCCATGCAGAGATTTTTAAAATCTGAGCCAATGCAAATCCTTCTACGTCACCACTTTTTTCAGATTCCATCTTGGCGTTTTTCCATGGAGAGTAAAGATTAGTATATGAATTACTGTATGTAGAAGATACCCAAGCATCTTTTAGAAAGTATGTCATATGGTTGTTTCCACCGTCCCAGTTGTTGTTCTCACTGAAGTATCCGCTCCAAATATCACCAGACAAGTGATAGGCAATCTGGTATTGGTTGATTGCATCAGTACCGTCTGCCTGTGTACCTACAGGTACTACTTGTCTTTCCATTGTCAGGATTGGACCTCCCATGGCAATACCATCCATTTTACCCATTTCATCGGTCATTTCATAGGGATTGGTATTGATGTTTTCGTAATCGCAGGATGACAAGAATGACAATGCACAAATTCCTGCTAACAATTTATATTGATTCATTTTTTTCATAATTGTATTATAATTTAACTTTGATGCCGAAACCAAAACTTCTTACGCTAGGCTGCATGAAATAGTCATTACCCTGTCCATAAGTACTTGTACTCGGAGTTAATTCCGGGTCGAATGGAGCTTCGCAGTAAATCATCCATGGGTTGTTGGCAATAAATGATACGGTTACATCTTTCAATACATTCTTGAACCAAGAATTTGGGAATGTATAGCTCAATGTCAGTTCTTGCAAACGGATATTGGTTGCACTGTATACATAGTATCCAGAAGTTTCATATCCACCTGTACCAATCATTTTGTAATAAGTTTCAGCGTCTACTCGTCCTTGTCCCGGCAACAATGCACCACCTAAATCACGAGCTTCTGCTGATGCTTTTGAAACACCGAATCGGTCAAGAATTGCTTCTGTAGAAGAGGTTACTACACCACCAAAACGACCATTCAGCAAGAAACTCAATCCAAAACCTTTATATGATAAGGTGTTGTTCCATCCCATGTTGAAATCAGGAGTTGTTTTACCTAAATATACAGGTTCTACAGTTTCTAATCCATAGTTTCCAGAACCGTCTACTGCAACGAATCCTTGGCTGTCTTTTATAAAGAATCGGTTGGCATAGATATCATGGATTGTTCCACCTTCTTTCAAGATAGTACGTCCGTTGTCTTTCAATACTTCTGGAATATTGATTGGCTCCAGACTCAAGTCTGTGTGGAAATCATGAACCATTTCCTTGATTTCATTCACGTTGCGTGAGAATGTCAATGTAGAAGAGAATCCGAAGTCTTTAAAGTTATCGCTGTATCCCAAAGATGCTTCCCAACCACGGTTTTCTACGTTACCAGCCTGCAAATAAATCTGTTTGTAACCTGAGTATTCCGGAAGATCTCCAAGGAATGTCTGGTTATAAGTATTAGACTTATAGTAAGTAACTTCTGCAGTTAATTTCTTCCACAAACGTAAGCTCAAACCAAATTCATAAGAACGAGTACGTTCTGCTTTAAAATCAGTAAACGGATAGATGTAAGTATTTCCCGGAACACCTCCGACAATAGGACTAGTAATAGTTCCCGGAGTCAAACCTGAGCGTGAGATCGGAGCACCTACTTCTGTGTACGAACCACGTACCTTCATATATGAGATAAATTCCGGTAATTTAACCATTTCGGAAATGATACCAGACAAACCTACTGAAGGATAGAAGAATGATTCATTACCTGTGTTCACCAAGCGTGAGTTCCAGTCATTACGTCCGGTCAAGGTCAAATATAACATGCTCTTCCAGCCCAATTCAACGTTGGCAAAAATAGCATTGTTACGTACGCGGCTGAATCCACCGTCTTCGATAGGACGGGCCTTAGTTGCATCAATGTTACTAATCGCAAACAAGTTCGGTACCAACTGCAATGGACCTCTATATCCTTTGGTTTCTGACCAGTAGTTAGAGTAGCTATAACCTAAGTTGGCAGAAAGACTGAAGTCCTTAAAGTTTTTATTGATGTTGACCATGAAGTCTGCGTACTCCTGACGGTCTTTGTAGTCATTATATTCGTACAAGCCTTTTTTAGATCCTTCTGTAAAGACATCGTATGAACTTGCATAGATTTTTCTTTCAAATCGGATGTATGAATCATCCATACGATAACGTCCAGATACATTTAACCAATCGAAAATCTTATAGGTCAAACCTACATTGAACATATAACGACTCTTTTCACTTGGACTCAAGTTACGATAAGCGGTCCAGTATGGGTTCTGGTTACCGTAAGTTGCATCACTGACTGGCCAATATTGTACAGGGATATTACGGCTGCTGCTATAGCGTTCGAAGGTCTTGATATCTTCCCAATTTTCTCCACGTGGGAACAGATAAGCTGCCATTACAGGGTTCCAATACTGTCCTTGTGATACCATGTTCTGGTCTTTCTGTTTTACATACGATGCTCCCAGATCCAATTGCAATTTGTCGTTGAGGAAAGTGGAGGTATTTCTGATGGTAAAGTTCAAACGATCGTAAGTATTGTTTGGAACGATACCTTTAGAGTTGGTAGATGATACAGAAGCAAAAGTCTGATTAGTCTTATTACCAGTAGTTAATGTCAAGGAGTTAATGAAGTTAGTACCAGTCTGGAAGAAATCATCTTTCGGATCATAATCACTTGGAGTTGCAAGTTTATTACCCCAGCTTTCGAATACACCTTCTTTGTTTCCGTAAGTGTTTTGGAATTCAGGAGTCATATAAGCTTTGCTGAATTCGGATGAAGAAGAGAATGAAATCTGAAGTTTTCCTTCTTTACCTTTCTTGGTGTTAATCAAAATTACACCGTTGGCTGCACTACTACCATAAAGAGCTGCTGCAGAAGGACCACTCAATACAGAGATACTTTCAATATCTTCAGGGTTGAAGTCGGCAATACCTTCGGTAGTTGCTCTTCCATCTCCCAAGACGTCACTACCAGTACCTAATGTGGTATTAAACAAAGGAATACCGTCTACTACATATAACGCATTATTGTCGCCTTCAATAGATTTTGCACCACGCATTACAACACGTGTAGAACCACCGGTACCACTGGCACTTTTATTAATTGTAACACCTGCGATTTTACCATTCAGAGAGTTAACAAAGTTGGCATCTTTAGCACGGATCAATTCGTCTGATTTTACTTGCTGTACATTGTAACTCAATGCTTTTTCAGCACGTTTGATACCCAATGCTGTTACAACTACTTCATCCAACACTTCGGTGTCTTCTTTCATTGTAATTTTACCAAAGTCGGGTTTCGCAGTCAGACTTAAGGTTTTATAACCAATGTAGGAGATTTCAAGTGTTGCGCCTTTACTTACAGACAAAGTAAAATTACCATCAAAATCTGTAATAGTACCATTAGTTGTACCTTTTTCAAGAATACTTACACCAATTAATGGTTCTCCTTTTGCATCTACTACAGAACCTTGAACTGTAATTTTGTTGGCTTGTTGGGACACGGGTAAACCATTGAAACCTAATGAACTATTGCCATTCGCATAAATAGCACCACTACCGGAAGTCATCAGCAAAAGCAATAGCAATTGTGAAAATCTGCTTCTTTTCATAGATTTGGTTTGATTTAAAATTATTTGATAATTGAATGTTGATATCCTGTTCTTTACAGGTTTTTTAAAGATGAATGTTCTCCTTATCCGGAGAATTGAATTGTAAAAAGTGTTATCATTTTAAGTACGGTTAAGGTTCTTTTTTATTTATGTTTATTAAAACTTTTTTTGAAGTCGCTGCAAATATACGTAATATTTTAAACAATAAAAGGATTTGTGTATTTTTTTTGTAAAGGATATTGTATTTATTTAAGAGGGTATATTGGAGGGAATTTTCCAAAAGCAAATGCAGTTGGAAATCATCTAATAGAAATGAAAATCCAGCTGCATTTGGGAGTGGCATTAATGATGGAATAATCGGATGCCCGTGAAGGCCATAGCGATGTGGTATTTGTCACAGGTTGCGATTACATGATCGTCTCGTACAGATCCTCCAGCTTGGGCTATGTATTCAACTCCGCTTTTATGAGCTCTTTCGATGTTATCTCCAAAGGGGAAAAATGCATCAGAGCCTAAGGATACGCCTTTCAATGTATCCAGCCAGGTACGTTTTTCTTCTCTGGTCAGGACTTCCGGGCGATGGGTAAAGAATTGCTGCCATGTTCCTTCTGCCAGTACATCATCATGATCGTCGCTGATATAAATATCAATGGTGTTATCTCGGTCGGCACGTCGGATTTTTTCTATCCAGGGAAGATTCAATACTTTGGGGTGTTGGCGAAGATACCAGATATCAGCTTTATTTCCTGCCAATCTTGTACAATGAATGCGGCTTTGTTGTCCTGCACCGATACCAATTGCCTGTCCGTCTTTTACGTAGCATACAGAGTTGGATTGTGTGTATTTTAAGGTGATAAGAGCAATCATCAAATCGCGTTTTGCCGCTTCGGGAAATTCCTTGTTTTGAGTCGGAATGTTGTTGAACAGTTCGTCGCTGTTGAGCTTGATTTCATTTCGTCCCTGTTCGAAAGTGATACCATATACATCTTTGCGTTCGATGGGAGCAGGCTGGTAGTTCGGATCGATTTTTATTACATTGTAAGTTCCTTTACGTTTGTTTTTTAGAATTTCCAGTGCTTCATCTGTATATCCCGGAGCAATTACTCCGTCGGAAACTTCACGATTGATGAAACGGGCTGTTGCTTCGTCACAGATGTCGCTAAGTGCAATAAAGTCGCCGTAAGAAGACATGCGGTCTGCGCCACGGGCACGTACGTAAGCACAAGCCAGAGGAGACAACGGAAGATTGTCTACGAAATAAATTTGTTTCATCGTATCATCCAATTCCAGACCGATAGCAGCTCCTGCCGGGCTGACATGTTTGAATGAAGTTGCGGCAGGCATACCAGTGGCTTCTTTCAGTTCTTTCACTAATTGCCATCCGTTTAAAGCATCTAAAAAGTTGATGTAACCGGGACGTCCATTCAGTACTTCAATAGGAAGTTCTCCCTCTTTCATGAAAATACGTGCCGGTTTTTGGTTGGGGTTACAACCATACTTTAATTCCAGTTCCTTCATCATAGTTTGATATATTTAAGATTGATTTTCTTACAAAAATATGGAATTTTTTCTGCTTATTGAAAAACTTTCTTACCTTTGCTGCATATGGTTTGAGTTTCGTATTTCTTTTCGAAACCAATTAAAAGGGAATCAGGTGAGAGTCCTGAACAGTCCCGCTGCTGTAAGTTCTATATAATAAGGTTAGCAGACATTTTTGCCACTGAATTCGTTTGGGAAGGCGTTTGTTGATTAGAACAAGTCAGAAGACCTGCCATATATTTTTCGCAGCTTTCGAGGAAAAAGCGTAGAATGAATTTTTCGTTTTTATATCTTCATTCATTCGTATATTAGGGGAAGAAAGCTGTTTTTGTTTGTAGTGAATTGAAAAACAGCATGAAGCGTATTGTTAAAATCATATGGCTTGTAGGATTGGGGATAAGTAGTGTAACGGGGTCTTCGTTTGCACAAACTGTATTGGATACAGCTCGAGTATACACTATTCCTGAAGTAACAGTAACCGACCGTTATCAGATAAGGGAAGTTCGTGCAACTGCCCCTGTTCAGATACTCTCTGCTGAAGAATTAAAAGCTTTAAATGTAATGCAGGTATCAGATGCGGTAAAACATTTTTCTGGAGTTACTGTAAAAGATTATGGAGGTATTGGTGGATTAAAGACTGTTTCGGTGCGCAGTTTAGGTGCTCAGCATACTGCTGTTTCTTATGATGGAATTGCAGTGACTGATTGTCAGACAGGACAGATTGACCTTGGACGATTTTCATTGGAGAATGTAGATAAATTAGTATTGAATAATGGACAGGGAGAGCAAATCTTCCAGCCAGCCCGTTTGTTTGCTTCAGCTGGGACATTGAGTATTCAAACCTTAACTCCTCATTTTGAGGATGGGAAGAATTTTTTGTTGAAAGGTACTCTGAAGACGGGCTCTTGGGGACTTGTTAATCCTTCATTGTATTGGGAGCAGCAATTAGCGGACAAATGGAGTCTGACAGCTCAAGGAGAGTGGATGTCGTCTGATGGTCGTTATCCGTATACTTTATATTATGGGGATAAAGATGATCAGCATAGCAGGGAAAAACGAAAGAATACCGAAGTACAGAATTTGCGGACTGAGGTCAATGTCTTTGGGAATTTTTCGGATAAAGAACAACTTCGCCTCAAGGCATATTATTATCAGTCGTCGCGAGGCTTGCCTAATGCTACTACCTATTATTATGATTATGCCTCCCAGCATTTATGGGATAAGAATGTTTTTGTACAGGGACATTATAAAAAGGAATTGAACCATCGATGGGCGGTTCAGACTTCAGCTAAATGGAACTGGAGTTACCAGCGTTATTTAGATCCGGATTATAAGGGGAGTACCGGACAATCGGAAAATAATTATTACCAGCAGGAGTATTATGTCTCGGCTTCAGCTCTGTATCGGGCATTCGATAATCTTTCTTTTTCACTTTCAACTGACGGAAGTATCAACCGGATGAATGCTGATTTACATAATTTTGCTAAGCCGGTACGTTATTCATGGCTGACTGCCCTGGCCGGAAAATACGTAAATGAATGGATGACAGTTTCGGCTTCAGTATTGGCAACTGTTATCAACGAGGATGTGTCGGTCGGAAGCAGTGCGGGAGGACACCGGAAGTGGAGCCCTTATTTCAGTGCATCTTTCAAGCCTTTTCCCAGAGAAGAATTTAGAATACGTTTCTTTTATAAGGATATATTCCGTTTGCCCAGTTTCAATGATTTGTATTACGGGCAGACTGGAAACATTCGTTTGAAACCGGAGCAGGCGCAGCAATATAATATTGGTCTGACTTATGGTAAACAATTTGAGGGATTGGTTTCTTCTTTTTCGGCTACCGTTGATGCTTATGCCAATCGGGTAACCGATAAGATAGTGGCTACTCCTACCAAAAACCTGTTTATATGGAGTATGGTGAACTTAGGCAAGGTTGATATTAAAGGCATAGATGTCACTGCCAATATTTGTCTGACGCCATTTGAGGGATATTTGTTGACTCTTTCCGGAAATTATACATATCAGCGAGCTCTCGATGTCACCAGTTCCGATTCAGATTCTCCCGAGGGGATGACTTATAAACATCAGATTGCTTATACACCACGTGTGTCGGGTTCGGGACAGGCTGTACTGGAAACACCTTATGTGAACTTGTCGTATGCAATGCTTTTCTCAGGAAAACGTTATGTTCTGGGACAGAATATCACCAAGAATCGACTTGATGGATATACAGATCATAGTGTTTCTGCATACCGTGACTTCCGTTTTCGAAAAATGACTACTTCTTTACGGATAGAGGTGCTTAATCTTTTGAACAAAAATTATGAGATTGTGAAGAACTTTCCTATGCCGGGACGTTCGTTTCGGGTAACTGTAGGCATAAAATATTGAAGAAAGAAAAAATGAGGAGAAAAAGAACAACTATAATATTACTTCTTTCCTGTGTATTGTTTCTGTGTATGTCGTGTGATGACATGGAAGATAAACCCTATGCAGATGGTGGTTCTATACAGGAAACCGGAACGGCCGAGATGTATGTGTTGTGTGAAGGTCTGTTTAATCTGAATAACAGTTCATTATACCGTTACTCGTTTAACAGTTCTTCTTATGTACGCGATTATTTTCTTGCAATGAATAATCGGGGTTTGGGAGATACGGCCAATGATATGGCAGTGTATAATGACAGGCTTTATATTGTGGTTAATGTTTCAAGCACAGTAGAGGTGATAGACTTGTATACCGGATTGTCTGTCAAGCAGATTCCTGTATTATGTGAAAATGGTAGTTCTCGTCAGCCTCGTGCCATAGCGTTTCAAGGAGGGAAAGCTTATGTCTGTTCGTTCGACGGAACAGTGAGTCGTATTGACTTGAATACTCTGGAAGTAGATGGAGTGATAGAAGTGGGACGTAATGCCGATGACCTTTGTGTACAGAATGGCAAACTGTATGTGTCCAATTCCGGTGGACTGGATACAGAAGGAATAGGGGTAGACCGTACGGTATCCGTTGTAGATTTGGCTTCGTTTACTGAATTGAAAAAGATAGAAGTGGGACCTAATCCGGGAAAGATTCTTGCCGGACCAGAAAATAAAGTGTATGTGGTAACGCGGGGAGAACATATCGAAACAGGAAACTATCAGTTTGTGCAAATTGATGCAGAGACGGATTGTGTTACGAATACTTTCAATGAAAAAGTTCTGAATTTTGCCATAAACAATGATGTGGTTTATCTGTATAACTATAATTATCAGACTCAGGAAACCGATTTTAAGATGTTCAGTCTGACGGAAGGCAGAGTCTTGAGAGAGGAATTTATTACCGATGATACCCAGATAGAAACTCCTTATGCCATCGAAGTCAATCCGTATAGTGGCAATGTGTATATATCCGAAGCTTATAGTTATACATTAGAAGGAGATGTACTTTGCTTTTCACCAGAAGGGAAATTGCTTTCCCGATTGAAACAAGTAGGATTGAATCCGAATACGATTATATTCCGGGATGTGTCATCTGATAATCCGGATCCGGAAGAGCCGGAAGATCCCGATGCACCTACTCCGTATGCCAATAAAGTATTTCAATATCGTCCGGCACCCGGACAGTTTGTAAATACTACAACTACAGCCTATAAAGATGGGTTTACGACAGAGGCACAAGTCTTGGAGTATGCCACAGAACGTTTACGGAAACATTCATTACTCTCGTTGGGAGGTTTCGGGGGATATATTGTCGTTGGATTCCAGCAACCTATTCCTAATATAGAGGGGGCATACGATTTTAAGATTCATGGTAACGCCTATTATAACCCCAATGCATGGCAGGACCGGCCGGGAGGAAGTGCGGAACCGGGTATTGTGATGGTAGCAAAAGATGTAAACGGAAACGGAATTCCCGATGATACATGGTACGAACTGGCCGGTAGCGAGTACGGCAAGGATTCTGAAATCCGCAATTATCAGATTACGTATTATCGGCCCAATCCGGCTGATTCGGATGTACGTTGGACCGATAATCAGGGTAATGAAGGTTATGTATTACGCAATTTTGCCCATGTACAGGAGTCGTATTATCCGTTGTGGATAGAGGAGGATGAAATGACCTTTACCGGAGTTCGTCTGAAAGATAATGCAGTAAAGGAAAACGGAATGTGGATAGAATATGCATACGATTGGGGGTATGCCGATAATCATCCGAATGATACAGATATGGCAAAATTCAAGATTGAGTGGGCGGTAGATGCATACGGACAGCCGGTATTGCTTGATGAAATTGATTTTGTGAAAATCTATACAGCTGTGAATCTGGATGCCGGACAGTTGGGAGAGGCTTCTACGGAAATTACTACAGTAGAAAATCTTCATTTCGAACCATAGTAAATAATAAACAGATTAAAATAAATAAAGACATGAAAAAATTAGCTTATGTATGTGTAGTGTTGCTAAGTGTAGCACTGTTTAGTTGTAGTAACGATGACACACCAAAGACAGAAAGAGTGGTGAGTTTTGAAGAGAATCTTACTCAACCGGAAACTTCCTTTGTCCCGGAAGGAGGTGAACAAGATGGGTGGTATACTAAAACATTGTTCCGAGACAATAGTTCGTTAGTTGAAATTCCCCATTGGTATAATGCTGATAAAAGTTTTGGAGGTGGATTTACTTATACCAATACCACCGATGTAACCACTCCCGGATATGTTAATATCAGTGCCATTACAGGTGCGGGAAAGTTTGGAAAAGTATATCTCACTTCCTCTACAAATAGTTATACTCCTGCTTCTATTTCTATCTTGAATACAGATAAATATCAGTTTAAGGGGGCTTGGGTAACCAATACGACATATGCCTATTTAGCCATAAAGGATGGTAATGACGGTGGACTTAATGCCGTACGGCAATTTACAGATGGAGATTATTTTATACTGACTGCTGTAGGACGTGATGCACAGGGCACTGAAATAGGAAGAGTGAATTTTTATTTGGCCGATTACCGGAATGGACAGAGTAAGATTGTCAATACATGGGAATGGTTCGATTGGAGTGCATTGGCTTCAGCTGCATCTATTTCATTTGAATTGGATTCTACAGATAAAGGAGAGTATGGAATGAATACTCCTGCTTATTTCTGTCTGGACGGTATCACTTTGATAGAAAAATAAAACACGATTTTATACTATCTGCCTTTGGGTCTGCCAAAAGAAGTCGGGTACTTCTTGAGGCGGACCTTTTTATTGGAATAAATGTTGTAAGAGCAAAGGTCTTTATTATTGTGTTTCATTCGGCGACGCCGGCTATACAGTCAACGACGCCGGCTATGCAGGCTGCATCGTCGATTAAACAAGAAGGATGTTATCGTTTTATGATGATATTTGTCTCGTGACAGGGTAAGGATAGAATCGTAAGAAGGATAAACAATATGCTGAAATATTTTGAAATATAATTTTTCGTACATTTGTGTGTCAAACATAAAATAGAAAAGGGTATGATAGACGAATTACTTGAATTTAACCGTGCTTTTGTAGGCGGTAAAGGGTACGAAAAGTATCTGACCAATAAATATCCGGATAAGAAGATTGCCATTGTTACCTGTATGGATACTCGTCTGGTAGAACTGATACCGGCTTCGTTGGGACTGAAAAACGGGGATGTCAAGATGATTAAGAATGCAGGAGGAACCATCACACATCCGTTTGGCAGTGCGATGCGAAGTCTGCTGGTTGGTATTTATGAATTGGGAGTAAAAGAGGTAATGATTATCGGGCATACCGACTGTGGGGCACAGCATATGGACAGCCAGGTGATGTTACGCCATATGAAAGAGAGAGGCATTTCTACCGAACATATTGAGATGATGCAATATTGTAACATCAACTTGCATCATTGGTTGAGTGGTTTCGATAATGTAGAACAGTCTGTACGCGGAAGTGTGCATCTGGTGAAACATCATCCACTGGTACCTCAAGATGTGGTAGTACGAGGATTCATAATCAACTCGGTGACAGGAGAACTGACAGAATTTGAAAATTGTAAATAATAGGAAAGTATGAAGCATATAATCTTGTTTAGCTCCAGAACTAAACTGTTTCTGACCGTGCTTGTATGTCTGTTTTATATATCTTGTAGTCGTTCTGTCGATCCTCGGTTACAGGCTGCCTATGATTTAATAGAACGTGTAACTCCAGGATATGGAAATCAGTTTCGTTTGGAATTGATAGCACCGGAAGAGGGTAAAGATGTATATGAAATAGGAGAGTCTGATGGAAAAGTGCTTTTAAGAGGTAATAATCCTGTTTCCTTGGCTACTGCTTATCATCAGTATCTTAAATATACTTGCAGAGTACATCTTTCGTGGAATGGTACTCAGATGAATTTGCCTGAAAAACTTCCTTTACCTAAGACTATTACCCGTAATGTAATACAAGGTAAATATAGGGTGTATATGAATTACTGTACGGTCAGTTATTCTGCTCCTTGGTGGGATTGGGAACGCTGGCAGAGAGAGATCGACTTTATGGCTATGAACAGTATCAACATGCCTTTGTCTGTGGTTGGATTGGAAGCTGTATGGTATAACACTCTGCTGAAGCATAAGTTTACAGATGAAGAAGCCCGAAAGTTTTTGGCTGCTCCAGCTCATGCTGCCTGGCAATGGATGCAAAATTTGCAAGGTTCCGGAAACCCTCTGCCGAAATCGTGGATTGATTCTCATCGAGTGTTGGGAAAGCAGATTATTGACCGTGAACTAGAATTAGGTATGCAGCCTATTCAGCAAGGCTTTTCTGGATATGTCCCTCGTGAATTGAAAGAAAAATATCCGGAAGCAGGCATACAGTTTCAGCCTTCGTGGTGTGGCTTTGTTGGCTCTGCGCAATTAGATCCTACAGATTCTTTGTTTCAGGTGATTGGACGAGATTTTTTAGAAGAACAGAAGAAACTGTATGGGGCGCATGGGGTGTATGCAGCAGATCCTTTTCATGAGAGTTTTCCTCCTGTCAATACTCCAGAGTATCTTGCTGCGGTAGGAAATTCTATTCATAAACTGTTCACGGATTTTGATTCAACAGCTGTGTGGGCTATGCAGGCATGGGATATACGTGAACCCATTGCAAAGGCAGTGCCTAAAGAGGATTTACTGATATTGGATTTAGATGGAAAACGCTGTCAGAAGGACAGTGCGTTTTGGGGGTATCCTGTTATAGCTGGAAATCTTCATAATTTTGGAGGACGGATTAATTTACATGGAGATTTACGTTTATTGGCATCCAATCAATATGCTCAGGCTGTAAAACGCTCACCTAATATTTGTGGCTCCGGTTTGTTTATGGAGTCTATCGGGCAAAATCCGGTATATTATGATTTGGCATTCGAAATGCCTTTACATGCTGATAGTATTGATATCGAAGAATGGCTTTCGGAGTATACTTGTCGCCGTTATGGGCATTTTTCGGAGTATGCTGATGAGGCTTGGAAGATTTTGTTGAATGCTCCTTATGGCATTGGGACCAATGGAACTGAGTTTAGTTCTATTATTGCTGCTCGTCCGGCTTTGGATGTAAAAAAATCCGGTCCGAATGCCGGTTTTAATATCCCTTATGATCCGATGGATTTGTATCGTGCAGAGGAATTACTTCTGAAAGAGGCTTCATTGTTGCAACAATCGGATGCTTATTTGTTCGATATTATGGATGTACAGCGCCAACTGATGTCCAATTTAGGGCAGATAATTCATAAAGAGGCAGTAAAAGCTTTTCGTAAGAAGAATAAGAAGGAGTTTTTATTGCATAGCCAGCGTTTTCTGTCTTTACTTGGTGATGTAGATACCTTGTTGAACACTCGTCTGGAGTTTAATTTTGACAAATGGTTGTCGGATGCACGCCGATGGGGGCAAACTCCTGAAGAGCAAGATTTCTTTGAAAAAGATGCTACAGCCCTTGTTACAGTATGGGGAGCTGATGGTGATCCTTTGATATTTGATTATGCATGGAAGGAGTGGGCCGGACTGATAGATAATTATTATTCGAAACGTTGGAAGATATTCTATGCGATGCTTTTGGAACATTTGGACAATGGGACTTCTTACTCGGAAGAGGGGCTCTTATTGACGCACGGACGAGAGGCTTTTCGTGCAAATCAATTTTATAATCATTTAGCTGATTGGGAGTTGTCTTATGTATCTGCTTCAGGTAAGGTACATAATCCTTTAACCTCAGGAAATACATTGGAAATAGTACAGAAATTGTATGAAAAGTATCTTCATTTAATGGAGGAATATAAAAAAGATTATTCATCAGAAAAAATTCCAGATGATATGCCTCGCTTTGAAAATTTAAAAGCAAAAGCATAAATCTTGAATTATGAATAAATGTAATGAAAGAGCCCTCGAAAATGAAAGTTCAGTCTTATTTTTCGAGGGCTCTTTTTTTGAATGAAAACTTATGTTTAGAATTCCAATGTAGTTACTTGAGGATTGTGGTCGGACAGAATCTTGCCGGCTTCTTTTCCCTCTTCAGGAATATAGTTCTTCAATACATTGATCTGTGGGGTAACGAAGATAAAGTCAATTTTTTCGCGTTCTGCCTGAGGTACCCGTCCAAAATCGTGGAAAGTATATTTTACACCATCGGTCTCTTTGGCAATTTTCATTGCATCTTTCAATACAAATTCGTTGCTGGTAATAGTCTGATAGGCTTCCGATTCTTCCGATACATTAAAGTCACCGGTCAGAACAGCAGGCTGGTCGCCTACAATTTCCTTGATTTTATCGATAATGAGTAATGCTCCTTTTCTGCGGGCTTCTACTCCTACATGGTCAAAGTGTGTGTTGACAGCCATGAAGATTTTTCCGCTTTTCTTATCTTTCAGCTTGGCCCATGTAGCAATGCGGCAGCATGCTCCGTCCCAGCCTATAAAGCCTACACTGTCCGGATATTGTGAAAGCCAGAAAGTATTGCTGTCGAGAACTTCGAAGCGGTCTTTTTTATAGAACAGAGGAGAGTATTCTCCCTTGGTTTTTCCGTCTTCACGTCCTACACCAACTTCTGCATATTCCGGCAGACGTGCTTTCAGGTCTTCAAGCTGATTATATAATACTTCCTGCATACCTACGATGTCGAGGTTTTGTGCTTTGATGAAAGCAGCTACGGTATCTTTGCGGTATTGCCAGTTGTTGAGGCTGTCTTCCGGGTTATCGTAACGGATGTTGAATGTTCCCCAGTTAAGTTGTGTGGTTTGGGGTTGTTGGGTACAAGAAGTAGCCATGAAGCAGGCCACTCCGGCAGTCAGTGATAAAATCAGATTTTTCATATAAGGTTGTATTTATTAGTTAATGTTTTTCATGGAAACAAAAATGCTCTATGTATTGGCATGCAAATTAAATGAAAATTCTTGTTATCTTTACGGCAAAATAAGAAAATATGAGTCATATACAGTTAGGAAAGTATAATCAGTTGGAGGTGGTAAAGGAAGTCGACTTCGGGATGTATCTTGATGGCGGCGAAGACGGTGAAATCCTTTTACCCAAACGTTATGTGCCCGAAGGCTGCAAGCCGGGCGATATGCTGAATGTATTTATTTACCTGGATATGGATGAACGTCTGGTTGCTACTACACTTCATCCGTATGTACAGGTAGGCGAATTTGCTTGCCTCGAAGTGGCATGGGTAAACCAGTTTGGTGCTTTTCTGGATTGGGGACTGATGAAAGATTTGTTTGTACCGTTTCGCGAACAAAAGATGAAGATGGTGAAAGGTAACCGTTATATTGTTCATGTGCATCTGGATGAGGAAAGTTACCGTATTGTCGCTTCGGCCAAGGTAGAGCGTTATCTGTCGAAAGAACGTCCGGTTTATCGTGCCGGAGAAGAAGTGGAAGTCTTGGTATGGCAGAAAACTGACTTGGGATTTAAGGTAATAGCCGACAATCGCTTTAGCGGAATGTTGTTCCACAACGAGATATTCCAGGCGGTAGAAGTGGGAATGAAGCTGAAAGCCTATGTGAAGCATGTGAGAGAAGATGGTAAGATTGATTTGCAGCTGCAGCCGGGAGGAGCCCGTAAGGTAGACGATTTTACAGAAGTCTTGTTGCAGTACCTGAAGGATCATGACGGCTATTCTTCCATTCATGATAAAACAGATGCTGAAACCATTTATAATACATTCGAAGTCAGCAAGAAAACATTCAAGAAGGCTGTTGGCGATTTGTATAAGAAACGCTTGATAGTGTTGGAAGAAGAAGGAATTCGTCTGCTAGGCGAGTAACGGGTCTTCCTTGGTATGATTGATAGAATAAATAATCCCTTCTGCTGAAAAACTGTCAGTAGAAGGGATTATTTTTATTGTATAATATATGGTCTGATGATGCGAGTGTACATTGCTTATTCCAAGGTCAGCGGTACTCCTTTATAGAAGTCTAAAATCTTGCTACGGAACAGATAATCGTATTTAGCCTGAATACGGTCGGATACAGCCTTTAGCCAGTTTGTACGAGCCTCATTGAATTCGGTTGAAGTCGCTTTGCCGTTGGCATATTTCTCTTTCATCAAATTGAATGAAGCCTTTGCTGCTTCATCAGCGGTACGACTGCTTTCGAATTTACTTTCTGCATTGACTGCATTGTAGTATGCCTGTTGTATTTCTTTGTACAAGGCTTTCTTGGCATCTTCCAGTTGCCAGTTGAGAGTCGTTTGCTGTATGCGGGCTTTTCTCACCTGATTGCGTGTAGAGAAGCGATTGAAGATCGGGATGTTGAGTGATAATCCGATGTATTGGCTGAAATTATCTCTCAATTGTGCCCCGAAGTTGCCGTTCTCTCTTCCTGAAACATTGTAATAGCTGGTGGCTATACCGGCTCCCAGACTGAGTTGGGGATAATATCCGCTTTGAGCAATACGTATGCTTTTTTGAGCTCCTTCCACACGATATTGCGCAGCTTTGATGCTGGGCTTAATCAGTAAGGCCTCGCTGTAAATGTCGGCAGGAGAAGTCAGTATGCTGAAATCTTTATCCTCGTCGATGGATGGAGAAACGATGTCGAAGCCTTCTGGAGTTGGTAATTCCAGCAATTGGCTCAAGTCCAGAAGGGCCAGACGGTATTCGTTGTCGGCTTGTACGGCAGACAACTGATCTTGTGCTGCTCTCGACTTGGCTTCGTAGAGTTCTGCTTCGGAAGCTTTTCCCACCTTGAAGAAAGCGGTCTTTTGTTTGAGCATTTCTTCACTGAGGGCCACTTGTTCGTGAGCTACTTTTGCTAATTCCTCATTGAATAATACCTGCAGGTAAGCAGAGGTGACCTGAATACTGATGTCTTCCTTGGCTTTGTTTAAATCTTCTACAGCCGCTTTCAGATTCAGTTTGCTTAGGGCAATCTGGTTAGGGATTTGCATACCTGTGAATAAAGGAATACTGGTGTTGAGATTTAAACCGGTATTCTGTGTATTCAGCTGTTGGTAGGTATTGTCCATTTGCAGGCTTCGTCCGAAGTTGAACGAATGCGATGCGCTACCATTCAAGTCGGGTAACCGGCTCCATTTAGCTGTATTCAGGTCTACAGCACTCTCGTCTTTGGCTGCTTCCTGCTGCTTGATGGTCAGATTATGCTCGATGGCATACTCTATACATTGCTTCAGATTCCATTGTTTTTGCGCCATGGCAGAGCCGGCAGACAGAACTGCTATCGTTACAAAGGTGATATATTGCTTTCTCATATGGCTTCTTTTTTCATTCCGCGTACCACTTCATTGGCTTTCAGTCCTTCTTTAATTTCTACTTTTATACCATCGCTGATTCCGGTTTTGACTAGTCTGCGTTCAAATACTTGTGTAGTGGTACTGTCTTTCAGTATATATACAAAAGCAGAGTCGTTGCTGAATTCTACTGCACTCTCCGGAATAGCCAGTATATTCTCGGCACGTTGCAGTTCTATTTCGGCATTGGCACTGTATCCGGAGCGGATAGTTACACTGTCCGGAACGGTAATGGCTGCCTTGATTTCGAACTGGTTGGCACCATTGTTTTCTACACTTTTAGGGGATATATACTCCAGTACTGCATCGAACTTCATGTCTTGCAAAGCTCCTAAGGTAATCTTTACAGGAATACCTTCATGGATGCGTCCCACTTCTGTTTCATCTATATTTCCTCGGAAGATAAGGTCGCTCATATCGGCTACAGTCGCAATGGTTGTTCCGTCATTGAATGTATTACTCATGATTACGGAGTTACCCACTTTGATGGGGACGTCCAGAATTAATCCGTTGATAGTAGAACGAATCAGTGTGCTGCTGAATGAAGCGCTGTTTTTGGTGATTCCTTCTTTTACGATTTCCAGATTGTCTTTAGCGGCCTGTATTTCTTCGCGAGCCTGACGGGCTGCAAGCAGTGTCTGTTCGTATTCTTCGTTGCTTACCAGTTTGCTTTCGTAGAGTTTCTCCATACGCTGCAAATCTGTTTCTGCCTGTTTCCCATTCATCTCTGCCAGACGGACACGACTTTCGGCTGCATTCAGTGTTCCCAATTCGGGAATTACCTTTACTTTGGCTATTACTTCGTTTTTCTTTACAGTCTGACCAGCCTCTTTATAGACTTCAGAAATGATACCCGAAATCTGAGGTTTAATTTGTACCTCATCGCGCGGTTCTATCTTTCCCGTCGCAACGGTAGTTTGCACCAGATTGGTCTTTTCTGCTTTCATGGTGTGATACATGGTTTCCTCTGGTTGTGATTTTTGGTAAAGGAAAACAAACGTTCCGATAATGATGATTCCTATCAGAACCAGTACGGCAATTTTGATGTACTTTTTCATATTTAAGATTGTTTTGATTTTCGGATTAGTTGAATTATGATTATTCGTCTCTGATGGCTTCTATCGGTTTGATAGCCATGGCACGGTAGGCAGGAGCCAGTCCAGCCAGTACACCCAATATCATCAATAAGATACAGGAACCAATGGCCGTCCAAAAGCTGATTTGAAAATGAACGGGATCTATAGGAGTACTTGTCGCTTCTTCTACAATGTTAAGTATGAATACGGCACAAGAGATACCAATCATACCCGCCAGAATAGTTAATACAATACTCTCCGATAGAATCTGTTGCAGAATATCGTTGGGGTGTGCACCAATGGCGCGACGGATACCGATTTCGGTAGTACGCTCTTTTACTGTCACCATCATGATATTACTTACACCGATGGCTCCGGCGAGCAGCGTTCCCAGTCCTACCATCCACCCCAAGATACGTATACCCTCGAATACATTGTCCATCATACTGAACATGGCTTCTGCATTGACCTGGATAATAGCTTGCTGGTCGTCCGGGTGAATCATGTGGGCTTGTTTTACTATTTGTTCCACTTCTTTTTCTACTTCGCTGATTCGATATCCTTTACGGGCCGTGTAGCAGAGCAACTGTACCTTTTTTCCGAAGTTATAATTTTGTTGCATGGTCGTAAAAGGGATAACTACCGATGTTTCCGACTGTCCGTTGATAGACATGTTGCCCGATGCAGCATTCACCCCAATTACACGATAATAAATACTATCTATTTGAATGTATTTCCCACAAGGATCACTCTTGTCGGGAAACAGACTTTCATAAATACGCTGTCCGATTACACATACCTTTCTTCTATCTCTGATATCCATATCATTCAAGTAACGTCCGAACACTATTTGAGGCGTTTCTATCTTTTCATAAACAGGATATAAACCTTTTAAAGTACCGGATATGTTGTTCTCCTTGTGTATTATATTGATGCCCCAGCGAGTCAGGTTAGGAGTGATGACATCAATACCAATTACATTGCGTCTGATTCGCTCCACGTCCTTATTTTCCAAATCCCAATACCGTCCTTGCTGAAAACCTTTGTATGCCTTGCTGGTTTGGTTGGAGGCCAGAAAGCCGGAATTGGTAGCAAATCCTTTGAACTGTCTTGACAATAAATCCCGTGTACCTTGTGCACCCCCCATTAAGCATACCAGCATAAAGATACCCCAGAAAATACCAAATGCAGTCAGCAGGCTTCGTGTTTTATTGCGGGTGATGGTGACAAGTATTTCCTCCCATGTGTCTAAATCGAACTTTCTCATACTTAATCTGCTCTAAGTGCCTCTATCGGGCGTATTTTTACTGCTTTTCTTGCTGGGAATAACCCTGCCAGCGTACCGGCAATGATAAGTGTCAGTGTGGCTTGAATAGCGATGCTGATATCCACAGTAGGATTTTCGAATACCGTAATAGAAGCCACTCCGATATCCATTGTCTGCTTGCCTGCAATGACATTCATATATTCGGTTGTGGCAATGCCGGCTACCATACCAATGTATCCGAAGAAAGTAGTGATTACCACACTTTCTGATATAATCAACCAAAGAATGGAGGAAGGTTTGGCACCCAGTGCTTTGCGGATACCGAATTCGTGTGTGCGTTCTCGTACGGTAATCAACATAATATTGCTGACCCCTACGATACCGCTTAGTAGAGTAAAGATTCCGATTACCCAAATCACGGTATGAAGTATGCCATTGGCTTGCTGCTGTTGGAGATATTGGGTAAAGCGATTCCATATCCAGATGGCTCCGTCATCTTCTGCATCGAAGAATTTTTGTTCTCCAAGTGCTTTCCGATAGTCTTTTTCGAATTGTTCGTTAGTGGCCATATCGGTCAGCCCTTTGGTAGTAAAACCGATATCATCAATACTGTCTCCTTTGCTGTATACTAATTGCAGGGTCGTAAAAGGCACCAGTGCAGACGGAGAAAAACTGTTTTTGTCTGTATAGATTCCTATAATTTGATAAGCAACTCCTTGTGCATTGACATATTTCCCTATAGGTTCTGTTTTGGGAAACAGAATACGAGCCGACTTTTCGTGAAGTACCATGACTTTACGTTTTTCCTGCATATCCCGTTCATTGATGAAACGTCCTTTCTTTAACTTTATAGCCTCCAGTTCCGGATAGCTTGGGAAAACTCCATCCGTATTGATGGTAAGGAACTCTTTTTCGTAAGTAAGAACGACATCACTTTTGCTGACTGTAGCTCCGGTACTGATTACATGATCGGAGAAAGATCTTTCAGTCAGTTTGCGGTCTTTTTCGTTGAGGGAAATTTTTCTTCCTTCTTTTAATCCTTTATATGGTTTGGAAGTCCATCCGGGATAAATTTTGACAGAGTTCATTTTCATGTCTTTCGAACTGTTTTCAAATGCATGAATCAGTCCGTTACCGGCGCCCAGAAGCACAATAAGCATAAAGATTCCCCATGCTACGGAAAAACCGGTCAGTGCCGTGCGCAATTTGTTGCGCATAATGGTCGCATATATTTCTTGAATCAGGTCGAGCATAATGTTATTTCATGTATCCGTTTTGTCCGAATGGAGAAGCGTTGTGGTCAATATTGTCTTCGATGCGTTCGATTATTCCATCTTTTATGTGGATAATCTTATTAGTCTGATTGGCTACACCACTTTCATGCGTTACCACCACAATGGTAAGTCCTTCTTTTTCGTGAAGTTCTTTCAGAATATTCATAACTTCTACCGACGTTTTGCTGTCCAATGCTCCGGTAGGTTCGTCTGCCAAAATAATCTGTGGTTTGGAAATCAAGGCACGGGCAATAGCTACACGCTGCTTCTGTCCGCCCGATAACTCGTTGGGCATGTGATGAGCCCATTCTTTCAGTCCGAGTTTTTCAAGATATTCCATCGCCAGCTCATTCCGTTTCTTTCTGTTTACCCCTTGATAGAATAAAGGTAATGCCACATTTTCCATGGCATTTTTAAATGAAATCAAATTAAACGACTGGAATATGAAACCAATCATCCGGTTACGGTATTCGGCTGCCTTGTTTTCGCTTAGGTCTTTGATTAATACTCCGTTCAGTCTGTATTCTCCCGAATCATAGTTGTCTAAAATACCTAAAATGTTAAGTAAAGTAGATTTTCCTGAGCCGGATGCTCCCATAATTGATACAAACTCTCCTTTTTCAATATCCAGGTTTATACCTTTAAGAACATGCAACGGTGCTCCGTTATGATAGGTTTTGTTGATTTCGTGTAAATGTATCATACTTCTGTCTTCTGTTCATTTTATACCTCATTAGACGTTGCTAAGGTAGGAAAAGTTACAAGAGTCTGTCATAAAATGAATAAAAAATTTGCGCGTTTTTTACGTATTCGTTACATTTGTCGCAATAAATTAACCCTAAAATAATATATCGTCATGACAATAAACATGGAAAAACCCTACGTGGTAGGTATGGATATCGGCGGTACAAACACAGTGTTCGGTATCGTAGATTCTCGTGGAAATGTATTGGTTTCTGATTCTGTAAAGACTCAGGAGTACGACAAAGTAGAAGATTATGTAGATGCTGTCTGCAAAAAACTTCTTCCTCTGTTGCAGCAAGTAGGTGGTGCTGAAAAAATCAAAGGTATGGGTGTAGGTGCTCCGAACGGTAACTATTACAATGGTACAATTGAGTTTGCTCCAAACCTTCCATGGAAAGGAATTATTCCATTGGCTGCCATGTTCGAAGAAAAGTTAGGTGTTCCTACAGCTTTGACAAACGATGCAAACGCAGCTGCTATCGGTGAAATGACTTATGGTGCAGCACGTGGCTTGAAAGATTTTATCATGATTACATTGGGTACTGGTGTAGGTAGTGGTATTGTAATCAACGGTCAGTTGGTTTACGGTCACGATGGTTTTGCCGGTGAATTGGGACATGTAATTGTGAATCCGGAAGGACGTCAGTGCGGTTGTGGTCGTAAAGGCTGTCTTGAAACTTACTGCTCGGCTACCGGTGTAGCACGTACAGCACGTGAATTCCTGGTACAGCGTACTGAACCAAGTTTGCTGAGAAACATTCCGGTAGAAGATATCGTATCAAAAGACGTATACGATGCTGCTGTAAAAGGTGATAAACTGGCTTTGGATATCTTCGAATATACAGGTACTATCCTGGGTGAAGCTTTGGTAAACTTCATCGCATTCTCAAGCCCTGAAGCTATTATCCTGTTCGGTGGTTTGGCTAAGTCTGGAGATTATCTGATGAAACCGATCCAGAGAGCTATCGATAAGAATGTACTTAAGATTTACGAAGGTAAGACTAAGTTATTGCTTTCTCAATTGAAAGATGCGGATGCTGCTGTATTGGGTGCTTCTGCATTGGGATGGGAAGTGAAAGAATAATATTTCCATATTATAGAGAAACGGCTGTCTGTAAAAGGCAGCCGTTTTTTGTTTATAGATGAATGTTATATTGATAGCGGAAACGCAATTTATGTGTCATTATTCTGATTATTCTTGGTTTTAGCTAACCGGTATTTTGAAGAAAAATGCGACTCTTGTATTTAAAAGAGGGCTTTTCCTGTTTTATAACACGCTTGAAATATGCTGTATGGCATGTTTTGGGACTGGAAATAAACGAATTTGTGACTTGAATCGATGCTTGACGATACAAGTATCGGTGGCTTACGCGACTAATCGCGCAGGCTTATGTGATTAGTCATGTCGACTTCTTCCTCTGAAATGTTCGTTTTTTTCTATAAATTCCTGATTTTCTATTTTGATAAGGCCGTTTTTTGATGTTTTTTGCCGATAAATCAGGTGATTTTTATCATGATAATCTGTACTTGATATCTGTGCGTTTTGTGGCATTTATGAGGAAAGTGGCCATGTGCTCTATACATTTGCTGCGTGAGTTCGATTTCCGCTTAATTTATGGAAAATCGTATCTGTTAAAAAACGGCCTTCGTTTTCACAAACTCTGTATGTAGCTCCAGATTTGCTTGCCTGTGGGGCTCTGATTTGACATTTTGTCATTCATTATAATCGCACCAGCAGAATAAATTGGATATTTACATTTTGTCAGTAAGATATCAAGGAGATGCATAAAGAGAAAACCCTGCAAAAGCTTTACAACTTTTATAGGGTTTCTCTTTTTAGGGATATTGTGTGTTTATTCTGTGGCGGCAAGATGAGGCATTTCCTGTGGTACATAGTCCAGCTGGAAGAAGCGGCTTGCACGCAGCAAATGACGCCAGATGCTTACCAACTCTTGTGATTCCTGCAAGATATTCAAGTATACCATCAGTGCTTTCAGATTGGTCGTGTCTGCTTCCTGCATACGGTTCATTTGTTGCTTGCGGAGAGCTGAAATTTTGTTTTTCAAATCATCTCCCTGCTTCAGAATTTCGTCTGCACTGTCGTAGTTGTTTTGATCGATAGCAGTGCGAGTGCGTTCCATCAGTTGGGAAAGTTCCTGACGTATAGGCATAAATTCTTCGATACAAACTTGTGGAATTGGGTTGAAGTTGTTATCCACGTGTTCTTTACAAGGTTCGCCGATACGTTTCAAACAGTAAAGCATCTGTTCGCAGCTGTTGCTTCCCAAGTGGAACCAAGTGTTCTTTTCTATTGCGATGGTGATAGGAATGCGTCGTAATCCCAGAATTTCCTTACGGCGACGTTTCTTCAGCATCTTTTTCTGTTCGTCGGTTGAGTTGATGACTTTTCTCAGAAGTTTCAAGTCTTCATTGATAAAGCCATCTGTTACTTGAATGTATGCGTTGCGACTGTATTCGATGTAGTCTGTCATGGTTTCTTTTACATGCTGGCGTAACAGTGAAAGGATTTCACTCTTGTCTTTAGTAGACATCATACGCTTGAATGTATCGTCCTGTTGTTCGGTCTTTTCTTTCTTGCTGTATTGGATGTTGCTGCGCACAAGGAGGAAGACTGCTACACAGATGAAGACAAACATACCTGCGAAACTTGTGTAGAACATGATGGCTGTAACCAGAGCACAGATGGTGAATGCTACGAATGCAGTGATAAACCATCCACCGATAACTGACAGCATACCGGTGATACGATAAACTGCGCTTTCACGTCCCCAGGCACGGTCTGCCAATGAAGTACCCATGGCTACGATAAAGGTTACATATGTAGTAGAAAGAGGAAGTTTCATGGTTGTACCGATAATAATCAGCAGACCAGACAATACCAAATTGACAGCAGCACGTACCATATCGAATGCTGCACCATTTTCCAGTATCACTTCATCTTTGTTGAAACGGCTGTCTATCCACTGGCGTACGTTAGCCGGAATTACACGAGTCAGGAATTCGTTAATGTTGGTTGCACGACGTACAATGGTTCTGGCCAGTGCCGATGAACCGAACATTTCATCACCTTCTTCCTGACGAGCCAAGTCGACAGAAGTCTTGATTACGTTCTTGGCTTTTTTAGAAGTTGCCAGAGCATATACCATGATAACTCCCGAAGCAAACAGGAAGATTACCGGAGTTTTGGCTGACGACATGAGCGAAGTCATCATGAAACTGTGTATATCTGCACCGTTTGAGTTGGCCACATAATCTGTGTAGGCAGAAAAACCAGCCAAAGGCACACCGATAAAGTTCACCAAGTCGTTTCCGGCAAAAGCCAGAGCCAGAGAGAATGTACCCAATAAGACGATGATACGGAATACATTCACTTTACACCAGTGCAAGATTTGCATTAAGGCTGTAAAGAATACAAAACATCCGATAACAAGCATGGTGGTGTTTTCTTGAATCCATGCTAATGACTCCGGTGTCATGAAAGGAGCGCTTTTCAAACCTTTTATCAGGACGAAGTAAGAAAGAGCGGTTACAGAAATACCTCCGAAGATACCGATTGTCCAGGAAAGTTTTTTCTTATAATTGAAACTGAAAATCAGACGGGAAATGTATTGTACGAATGTTCCGGCAATGAAAGCAATGGCTACGGACAGGAAGATACCCATAATGACGGACAGCGCTTTTTCTGTATTCATCATATCGCCCAGTGAAAGAAGTCCGCTTTCGTCGCCGATTATTTTAAGAATAGCTAAGATAAATGTACCACCTAAGAGTTCGAATACCATGGATACGGTAGTAGAGGTGGGAAGACCTAATGTGTTGAATACGTCCAGCAGTACCACGTCAGTGACCATGACTGCCAATAAAATACACATGATTTCGTAGAAACTGAAATTGGCCGGCTGGAAGATTCCATGACGGGCAATATCCATCATTCCGTTACTCATGACTGCACCGGCAAATACTCCGATTGCTGCTACAATAATGATTGTTCTGTAACGTGCAACTTTCGCTCCGACTGCGGAATTCATGAAGTTTACAGCATCGTTACTGACACCTACCAGCAGATCGAATACTGCCAGCATGAAAAGGAATATCACAATTCCTAGATAAACTGTTTCCATATAATATTGTTAGTACTGTTTTTATGCGTGCAAAAATATCTCAGGCATATTATATTGAAGTGTCATATGTGTTACATTTGTGTTACAAAGTTCGTGAAACATAGAATATCTAACTATAGGTAAGATGTTTAAATGATGAATTCGTTCTTTTGGTATATTAAAATTGATGGATATTTCCATAATGATATTTAATAAATAATATTTCCCCCTGTTACTATATGAGATACAACTGATTTTTTCTAACTTTGTACCCAAATATTTTAAAAATTTATAGCGATGGCAGAGTCAAAAAGAATCAAAACCGCATTAGTTTCGGTTTATCATAAAGATGGTCTGGATGAGATTATTACAAAGTTGCATGCAGAAGGTGTAGAATTTCTTTCCACAGGAGGTACCCGTCAGTTTATCGAGTCACTGGGATACCCTTGTAAGGCAGTAGAAGATTTGACAACTTATCCTTCTATTTTAGGTGGACGTGTAAAAACCCTTCACCCTAAAGTGTTCGGAGGCATTTTGTGCCGTCGTGACCTGGAAGGAGACCTCCAGCAGATTGCACAATATGAGATTCCTGAGATTGATTTGGTGATTGTAGACTTGTATCCGTTTGAAGATACTGTGGCTTCGGGTGCCGATGCACAGGCTATTATTGAAAAGATTGATATAGGTGGTATCTCTTTGATTCGTGCAGCTGCCAAAAACTTCAATGATGTGGTAATTGTTGCCAGCAAGGCTCAATATAAACCATTTGCCGATATCCTGAATGAAAACGGTGCAGTCACTACATTGGCAGAACGTCGCTGGTTTGCGAAAGAGGCTTTTGCCGTTTCTTCTCATTATGATTCTGCTATTTTCGGCTATTTCGATGGAGAAGAAGGTTCAGCTTTCCGTTGTGCGGTAGAAGACCAGAAAACTTTACGTTATGGTGAAAATCCTCATCAGAGAGGCTATTTCTATGGAGATTTAAATAAAGTTTTCGATCAGATTCACGGTAAGGAAATTTCTTACAACAACTTGTTGGATATCAACGCAGCTATTGATTTGATAGATGAATTTAGCGAAACTACATTTGCAATTCTGAAACATAATAACGCTTGTGGACTGGCTTCACGTGAAACTGTACTCGAAGCATGGAAGGCTGCCCTGGCTGGCGATCCGGTTTCTGCTTTTGGTGGTGTATTGGTTACAAATGCTCCGATAGATCGTGCTACAGCAGAAGAAATCAACGGATTGTTCTTCGAGGTGATTATTGCTCCGGATTATGATGTGGATGCATTGCAGATTCTCACTCAGAAGAAGAACCGTATTATTTTGGTGCGTAAAGCAACTGAAATGCCTCGCAAACAGTTCCGTTCTTTGTTGAATGGAGTATTGGTACAAGATAAAGATACTCGCATTGAAACTCGTGAAGACTTGAAGCAGGTTTCAGAAAAGGCTCCGTCGGAAGCTGAAATTGATGATATGTTGTTTGCAAATAAGATTGTAAAGAACAGCAAGAGTAACGCTATTGTTTTGGCAAAAGGCAAACAGCTGGTAGCAAGTGGAGTGGGACAGACTTCACGTGTAGATGCTTTGAAGCAGGCTATTGAAAAGGCTAAATCATTTGGCTTTGATTTGAATGGAGCTGTGATGGCCAGCGATGCTTTCTTCCCTTTCCCAGACTGTGTGGAAATTGCAGATAAAGAAGGTATCAAGGCAGTGATTCAGCCGGGTGGATCAGTAAAAGATGAATTGACATTCCAGTACTGCAACGAACATGGGGTAGCCATGGTGGTCACTGGAGTTCGTCACTTTAAACATTAATATTTGCGGTGAAAGTGTCTTGTTTTAATTGCCTGTGTATTTGAACAAGATACTTTCATTGTCTGTTTTGTAAATAGTTCAAAAGATAAAAAATGGGTTTATTCTCCTTTACACAAGAAATAGCAATGGATCTTGGAACTGCTAATACTATTATTATTAGCAACGACAAGATTGTAGTAGATGAACCTTCAGTAGTAGCACTCGACCGCCGTACGGAAAAAATGATTGCGGTAGGTGAACGTGCAAAACTGATGTATGAAAAAGAAAATCCGAATATCCGTACTGTACGTCCGTTGAGAGATGGGGTGATTGCAGACTTTAATGCATGTGAGCAGATGATGCGTGGTTTGATTAAGAAAGCCAGCACTGGACGCCGCTTGTTTACTCCTTCACTTCGTATGGTGATTGGTGTTCCCTCCGGTTCTACCGAAGTTGAACTTCGTGCTGTACGTGATAGCGCAGAGCATGCAGGTGGACGTGATGTCTATCTGATTTTTGAGCCGATGGCTGCAGCAATAGGTATTGGTCTTGATGTGGAAGCTCCTGAAGGTAATATGATTGTAGATATAGGTGGTGGCTCTACAGAGATTGCTGTCATCTCCTTGGGTGGTATCGTTTCGAATAGTTCAATCCGTGTTGCAGGAGACGATCTGACTGCTGATATCCAGGAATATATGGCTCGTCAGCATAATGTCAAGGTCAGTGAACGTATGGCTGAACGTATCAAATTGCATGTAGGTGCTGCGTTGACCGATTTGGGTGATGATGCTCCGGAAGATTATATCGTGAGAGGACCGAATCGTATTACAGCTTTGCCTATGGAAATTCCTGTATGTTATCAGGAAATTGCACATTGTCTGGAAAAGAGCATTGCAAAGGTAGAAACAGCTATTCTGAATGCCTTGGAAAATACTCCTCCCGAACTTTATGCAGATATTGTAAGCAATGGTATTTATTTGGCTGGTGGAGGTGCTTTGCTTCGCGGACTCGACAAACGTCTGACAGAGAAGATTAATATACCTTTCCATATAGCCGAAGATCCGTTGCTGAGTGTAGCAAAGGGTACGGGTATTGCATTGAAGAATGTAGACCGTTTCTCATTCTTGATGAGATAATCTTTCTTCTTCCTTTTTTCTTTAAGCAGTGTAAAAGAGATTTGTATAATGATCTCCTTTGCACTGCTTAAAGTGATTAAAATCTTTTTTGTTTATGCAAAATCTGCTACGCTTCTTATTGAAATATAATTACTGGTTACTTTTCTTTCTCTTGGAAGTGATCAGTTTTGTCTTGTTGTTTCGTTTTAACAGCTATCAGGGAAGCGTATTTTTTACTTCGGCAAACTCATTATCTGGCATGATTTGTGAAGAAGTAAGTGATATTACTTCTTATTTTGGACTTCGTTCAGTAAACAAGGCATTGGTCGCAAGGAATACGGAGCTGGAATTACTGGTCGAACAAATGAAAAAGGAACTGGCTCATTATACAGCCGATACTACTTCCATTGCACGCCTGCAAGAAGATGTGTTACGGGATTATCAATGCTATCCGGCAGACGTGGTGAATAACAGCATTACTCGTTTGAATAACTATATTACTATCAATAAAGGAGAGAAAGATGGAATCCGCCCGGAAATGGGAGTGATTGATGGGAATGGAGTTGTCGGTATTGTGTATCAGACTTCTTCTCATTATTCGTTGATACTTTCCGTACTGAATGCCAAGAGTAGTATCAGTTGTAAGATTAAGCGTACAGAATATTTGGGCGCTTTAAAGTGGGAAGGAGGATCTTCTCAGTATGCATTAGTAAAAGATATGCCCCGTCATTCTGAGTTTTCTTTGGGAGATACAATAGTGACAAGTGGGCATAGTGCGGTATTCCCTGAAGGTATTCCAATTGGAGTTGTGGATGATATGAAGGATAGTCATGATGGTCTGACATATTGGCTGAGAGTCAAGCTTTTCACTAACTTTGCACGTCTGAATAGTGTACAAGTGATAGCCTCTACCGGCAGAGAAGAGTTGAGTGAATTGGAACGAAGTGTAGAAAAGAATTAAAAAAACGGATAGATAGCGATGGTACAGTTTATGCAACGCTTATTATGGTTTGTGGGCTTGGTACTGCTTCAGGTACTGGTGCTCAATCATATCCATATTTATGAATATGCCACTCCGTTGTTTTACATCTATTTTATATTTAGTCTGGATGTAAATGTGTCTCGAAACGCATTGCTGTGTTGGGCTTTCTTCCTTGGATTGACTATCGATCTTTTTTGTAATACACCGGGGATGAATGCTGCTGCAGCTACTTTTCTTGCTTTTGTACGTCATCCTCTTCTGCGTATACAGACAGTACGTGATATACCCGAAGAAGCAGCTCCTGATATGAGGCAAATAGGTTTCTTGCCTTATTTTAGGTATGTATTGACTTGTACGTTTCTCTATGTATTTATTTTGCATCTTCTCGATACATTTTCTTTGTTTAGCTGGAAATTGTTTATGCTGAAAGTGGTATCCGATGTGGCTATGACTGTTTTGTTTATTTTGTGTGTTAATTATATTTCGGGAAAGAAGTGAAAAGAGATTATAATCTGGAACGGAGAAAATACGTGATAGGTGGTGCGGTGCTTGTCGTAGCACTGCTTTTTATTGTGCGTCTGTTCGTCTTGCAGATTATGAGCGATGATTATAAGAAACATGCAGACAGCAATGCCTTTCTGAAAAAAGTGCAATATCCCAGTCGGGGGGTGATATACGATCGTACTGATAAACTGTTGGTTTATAACCAGCCGGCTTATGATATTATGGTGGTGATGAAAGAAATCACTTCTTTGGATACATTGGATCTTTGTCGTACATTGCAGATAACACCGGATTTTCTGAGGAAACGTTTTCGTGACTTGAAGAATAGAAAACTTAATCCGGGCTATTCTCCTTATACAAATCAGGTCTTCCTGTCTCAGTTGTCTGCCGAGGAATGTGGCGTTTTTCAAGAGAAACAATTTAAGTTTCCGGGCTTTTATATACAGAGAAGGACGATACGGCAGTACAATTACAATGCGGGTGCTCATATCTTAGGCGATATTGCAGAAGTTTCTAAATCGGAAATGGAAGCGGATGAATACTATGCTCCAGGAGATTTTATCGGGAAATTGGGAGTGGAAAGTTTTTACGAGAAACAACTGCGAGGAGAAAAAGGTGTAGAAGTTTTGCTGCGTGATGCTCATGGACGTATTCAGGGAAACTATATGGATGGTGCTTTCGATAAACCATCTGTTCCGGGAAAGAATCTGACATTAAGCTTGGATATTGAGCTGCAGATGCTGGGAGAACGATTGCTGGAAGGTAAGATTGGCAGTATTGTGGCTATTGAGCCTTCTACAGGTGAAGTTTTGTGCCTGGTTTCTTCTCCTACTTATGATCCTCGTCTGATGGTGGGACGTAACCGAGGGAAAAATCATCTGGAAATGGCGCGCAATCCATGGAAACCTTTGCTGAATCGTGCTATTATGGGAACTTACCCTCCGGGTTCTACTTTCAAGACTACTCAGGCGTTGACTTTTCTTCAGGAAGGAATCATTACGACCGGTACTTCTTATTCTTGTGTAGGTGGTTTTTCGTATAGAGGTCTGCACGTAGGTTGTCACGGTCATCCTTCTCCACTATCGCTGATTCCGGCTATTGCTACTTCATGTAACGGCTATTTTTGCTGGGGGTTGTACTATATGATAGGAGCACGCCAAAAATATGGCTCTGTACAGAAAGCAATGAATACATGGCGTGATTATATGGTGTCGATGGGATTTGGATATACATTGGGTATTGATCTTCCGGGAGAGAAGCGAGGTATGATTCCTAATGCGGGTTATTATGACAAGGCTTATCGAGGATCATGGAATGGACTGACCATCATTAGTATTGCTATCGGACAGGGAGAGGTTACTGCAACACCTTTACAGATTGCTAACTTGGGAGCTACCATTGCTAATCGAGGTTATTTTATTACCCCTCATGTGGTAAAACAGATAGAAGGAGAGCCTCTTGCTCCAGAATATAAGGAAAAGCGATATACCATGGTAGATAAGGTGCATTACGATGAGGTAGTTGAAGGAATGCGAAATGCAGTATTGGGTGGAACTTGTCGGGCTGCGAATCTTCCGGATATAGAAGTTTGTGGTAAGACCGGTACTGCACAAAACCATGGAAGAGACCACTCTGCTTTTATGGGATTTGCTCCGATGAACAATCCGAAAATAGCCATTGCTGTGTATGTTGAAAATGGAGGATGGGGAGCTACTTATGGAGTTCCTATCGGAAAACTGATGATTGAGAAATATTTAAAAGGAAAGCTGTCACCAGAAGATGAGGTGTTGGCTACTGATATCCAACAACGAAGAATAGATTATGGTATACACGAGAGATAGTATCTGGAAAACAGTAGACTGGTGGACAATCGGACTTTATCTGATTCTTGTCTTATGTGGATGGTTGAGTGTGTGTGGAGCCAGTTATGATTATGGAGAGCCTAACTTTTTTGACTTTACGACACGTGCCGGTAAACAGTTGATGTGGATTGGCTGTTCGTTGGGGCTTGGCTTTGTTCTTCTGATGCTGGATGCTCGTTTTTACGATACGTATGCTTATTTATTTTATGGTATTCTGCTGCTGTTGCTTTTTGGTACAATCTTCAATCCTCACGAAATTAAAGGCTCCAGGTCGTGGATTGTATTGGGACCTGTCAGTTTGCAGCCTGCTGAATTTGCAAAGTTTACGACGGCCTTGGCATTGGCCAAGTTTATGGGCGAGTATACTTTCTCAATTGAGCGTACTAAGCATATGCTGATATGCTTGGGTATGATATTTGTTCCGATGATCTTGATTATTCTTCAGCGGGAAACAGGCTCTGCATTGGTCTATTTTGCCTTCTTTTTGGTTTTGTATCGTGAAGGAATGACGGGTTCTGTACTATTTGCAGGAGTTTGTGCTGTCATTTATTTTATTGTAGGAATACGATTTAACGCAGTGATGATGCCGGATGAATGTACGTCGTGGGGAGCCTTTTCGGTATTTAGCTTGATAATCTTATTTTCTGCTCTATTGGTTAAGGCTTATTGCCGTAATCAGAAAGCGGTAAATATAATTCTACTTTATGGAGGGGGAACAGTGTTTCTGGGACTTCTTTTTTCTCTGTATGTCATTCCATTTGATGTGGCTTGGTTGCAGGGTGTTGTTTGTGTGGCTTTAGTGGGTTATTTACTGTATCTCTTTTTGCGTGAACGATTTGCCAACTATCTGTATGTCATGCTGTTCTCTATTTGTTCGATAGGTTTTTTCTTCTCGGCTGATTATGTATTCAATAATGTACTGGAGCCGCACCAGCAGATTCGTATTGAAGTTTTGTTAGGGATGGAAGATGATCCTACCGGAGCCGGATATAATGTAAACCAAAGTAAGATTGCGATTGGTTCTGGAGGATTTGCTGGCAAAGGTTTTCTGAATGGAACTCAGACAAAACTTAAGTATGTACCGGAGCAGGATACAGACTTTATCTTTTGCACTGTAGGTGAGGAACAAGGATTTTTGGGCTCGTCTGCTGTTATTTTTCTGTTTGTTATTTTGATTTGTCGCCTCATTATGTTGGCAGAGCGGCAGACTTCCCGGTTTGGGCGTATCTATGGATATTCAGTATTGAGTATTTTCTTTTTCCATCTGTTCGTCAATATCGGTATGGTGCTTGGATTGACACCTGTAATTGGTATTCCGCTTCCTTTCTTCAGTTATGGAGGTTCTTCTTTATGGGGATTTACAATCTTACTTTTTGTTTTCCTCCGTATTGACGCGGCTCGGGAGCGATAAACGGATTCCCATATCATGAATACCTGTCAGTATCGAGTCGTTCATCAAGTGGATAATATATAGAGTACTGTCTTGAGAAGATAGATTCAGATTTCCTTTATCAAAATTGCACTGATATAAACGTCCGGTGGTATTGCTGGTCCAACGTCCTTTCTGGTCGGTCAGATATAAATGAAATGTATCTTTTTTTGCTGGATTTTCCTTGCATCCGACTTCAACCCATATATCCTTGTATGGATATAATTCTGTATGTCGTATACCGATATTTAGCTTGAAGTTGTTTGGAAGAATATCAGTAGGTAAAGCATAATATAGTGTATCCTTACTCAGCCACCCCCTTTCGGTGGTTGGCTGGTAAGTATGATAAACCGTACTGTTTCTACATCCTGTGATACCGAACAGTACAGAGAAGAGGCAGAATATCCATTTATTCTTCATGGTTTGTATTGCCTTGTTCAGAGGCTCCTGTTGTATTTTGTCCGGAATTGTTCTTTTCCTTGTCCTGATTGCGATTATTGTTTTTCGGGCGGCGATTATTACGGTTACGGTTATTGCGTACTGGACGTTGTGTCTTTTCTTCTGTACTTTCGCCTGCAGTTTCCTGTTTTTCTGTCGCTTTTATTGCCGCATCATCCTTGTTTTTATTGTTTTTGGGTTGTGGAGGACGATTCTTTTCTTTGGGCTGATTCTCCCGTGTACGGTTTTCTTTAGGCTTATCTGCCTGCGCTTCTTTTACTGGCTGAGTTGCAGGTTTATTGCCGTTTTTTTCTATAGGGGCTGCTTCAGCTTTCTTTTTCTTTTTGTTCTTGCTGCTTTTGCTCTTGTCGAAACGGGTCAGACTTTCCTGTTCAAGCAAATCTTTCGGACGAGCGTTGTCCTGTCTGAATATATCTTCCAGTTTTTCAGGTTTTTCACCACGGCGATTCATATTGATGATTTCGAAAGCCCTTTTGGCTGTAATGGTGGCTTCATTGGCAAGGAAGCTCTTGTCGGTAGAGTAGGTGATGGTACCTTTCAGGATGTCTGCTTTAAAATAATAATATGTGCCATTCAGAGTTTCCAGCGTCAGTTCTTTGCTTGGTAAACGTTTCTGGCATTCTACGTAGGCGTCTACTTCGTAATTCAGACAACACTTCAGTTTTGCGCATTGGCCAGCTAACTTTTGTGGATTCAGTGAGATATCTTGATAACGAGCCGCACTGGTAGACACTGACACAAAGTTTGTCATCCAAGTTGCACAGCACAATTCACGTCCGCAGGGACCGATACCTCCAATTCGTCCGGCTTCCTGTCGGGCACCGATTTGTTTCATTTCGATACGCACACGGAACGCTTCTGCCAGCACCTTAATCAGTTGACGGAAGTCTACACGTTCGTCTGCAATATAATAGAAGATAGCCTTGTTACCGTCTCCCTGATACTCCACATCACCAATTTTCATTTGCAAGCCCAAGTCGGCTGCAATCTGACGTGAACGAATCATGGTATTATGTTCACGTGATTTGGCTTCTTCGTACTTTTCCATATCTACCGGTTTAGCCTTTCGGTATACGCGGCGAATTTCTGCATCCGGTTTGATGTTAGCCTTTTTCATCTGTAGAGGAACCAGTCGGCCCGTCAGTGTTACGGTGCCGATATCATGTCCCGGACTGGCTTCTACTGCTACAATATCACCTTTTTCCAATGGAAGGCGGTTGCTGTTTTTATAATATCCCTTTCGGGTATTTTTGAATTGTACCTCAACCATATCCTGTTCTTCGGCATTTCCGGGTATATCTGCCAGCCAGTCGTAAGTGTTGAGTTTGTTATCTTGTCGTCCGCAGCCTTTGCAACACAAGGAGCCGCTTCCGTTTTTTAGTAAGAATTTGCTCATAGTTTATATATTTTAATGCCGATATGGTCGGCTTTCTGTCTATAATTTGTTTTTCAGCCTTTCAGTAATACAATCATTTTCAGTGCAAAATCAAAAAATACTATTTTTGCGTTTACATTCTGTTCGATGTGTGTTTGAGCTTCTGCCAGTTCTTCCATAATGCCAATCACATTTCGCTCGTTGACAAAAGGAGAGAAACGTACGGCAAACTGCTGTTCTTCCTGCGTCATGTAATTCATATCCGGAAGATGGAAGTTGTAGATAAAGTTTTCTCGTATCATGCGTTGGCAGTAAACAAGAAAGTTTTTCTGTCTTTCCCTTCCCATAGATGCTACTTGCTCGCTCCATTGTTTCATCTCTACGATACGCCGTGCATATGAGGAGCGCATGAGTCTGATAAACAAATCGAAGAACACCTTGTGCTCTTCGCTTAGGTGGATAGCTTCTAGTGCCTGTAGCATGCTACCGGAAGCCTGGTGAGCTATTTCACGTGCATCATCGGGCTGAATTCTATATCGTTCTTCCAAAGCCTGGGCAATTTCGTGTTCAGACAGTGGAGGCAGATTGATGCGTTGTGTACGGCTTCGAATAGTAGGAAGCAATAATTCCGGTTCTTCGCTTACCAAGAGAAAAACGGTGCCTGCGGGTGGTTCTTCCAGTAATTTCAGTAGTTTGTTACTGCATTCGGCATTCATTTTTTCGGGAAGCCAGATAAGCATCACTTTAAATTGTCCCTGACTGGCCTTTAGTGCCAGCTTCCGTTGTATTTCGTCGCTTTCGCGTACAAAAATTTGTGCCTGTTGATTGCTTGCTCCCATTTTTTCCAACCAGTCGGGAAGACCGAAGTAAGGAGAATGTAAGATAATTTCCCTCCATGCAGGCAGGAAGTCATTGCATACACTATCTTTTCCGGCTTTTTGCTTGACGATGGGGAAAGCAAAATGTATGTCGGGATGAATCAGTTTATTCATTTTTACACATGAAGGACATACTCCGCAGGCATCATGTTCGTTAGGAGATTCACAACACAAGTATCGGGCATAGGCAAGAGCAAGAGGCAGTTTCCCGCTCCCTTGTCGTCCGCACAACAGAAGGGCATGAGCCACTTTTTTATGTTGTACTGATTCTATTAATTGTCTTTTGACCTGTTCTTGTCCTGTTACGTCCTTAAAAAACATGAGCTATTAATATATTTGTGCAGCTACCTGGCGTACGCTGTCAGTAGCACCTACTGTGTAGAAATGAATACTGGGTACTCCGTGTGCAATCAATTCTTTGCATTGGTTGATGCACCATTCTATACCCAAAGCTTTGGCTTGTTCGTCAGTCTGGCATTTCAAAGCTTCTTGTGCCAGTTCTTGAGGAAGATCTACCTTGAAGGTCTTGGGTACAACCGTGAGATGAGACAGCTTGGAAAATGGTTTGATACCCGGAATAATAGGAATCTGAATGCCTTCCTTACGAACTCGTTCTACAAAGTCGAAATATTTTTGGTTATCATAAAACAATTGGGTAACAGCATATTCTGCTCCGGCTTCTACTTTCTTTTTTAACCAGTAGATATCCTGATCGATATTAGGGGATTCTTCATGTTTTTCCGGATAGCAGGCTACTCCGTAGCTGAATTTATGTACCGGTGCTTTAATAGGAGAACCGTCCACGAATACTCCTTGGTTAAAATCGTTGATTTGTTGTTGAAGCTCCAATGCATGTGAGTATCCTCCTGGTTCGGGTACGAATACGTTTTCGTGTTTGGCTTTATCGCCACGGAGTATCAGCAGGTCGGTAATGCCAAGAAACTGCAGATCGAGCAGTACATATTCAGTATCTTCGCGAGAGAAGCCACTACACAATATATGGGGTACTACTGTAATACCGTAGCGGTTTTGGATAGCAGCAGCTACTGCTACTGTTCCCGGACGACGGCGAATACGTTTACGTTGATACAATCCATCTCCCAATTCTTGATAGATATATTCACTTCGGTGAGTAGTAATGTTGATATATTTAGGGTCAAACTCGCGTAATGCATCAATGGTTTGATATAGTTTTTCTATTCCTGTTCCTTTTAAAGGGGGCAGTACTTCGAAAGAAAATGCTGTTTTTTCTGTTGATTTTATTAAATCTATAACTCTCATTCTATCATCTTTGTGCCTGTTAAGGCTAATATAACATAGTAGGCAAAAATAAGAAAAATATTATATTTATAGGGGATATGTCAGCTAAAAAATGCGGACTGTAAAGAATAAGCAGACCTTCAGCTGCTTGTGGATGATACTCTTTGGCTACAGAATGAGAGTTGTGTAATTATTTATATAGCGATTCTGTAGTTTTCATGCGGGAGATAAGGACTTTGTTATATCCGGCTTAAGCCTAAAGGGTGACATCGAAAGACGTGTCCGGGTTTATAAAAGAAAACATACAGGCAGAAAGCCGAGGTATTCGGTCTTTCTGTCTGTATGTTTTTAGAAGATTATATTGAACTTAAAGTACAGGAGTAAACAGATGGGCAAACCATCCTGTGAACCGTTTCCATGTACTGCGTTTCTTGTATTCCTCTTTTGTCAATATTGTGCTATTCAACTTGTCTTTTTTGAATAGCTGATTCAGCTCATCTGTGATATTAAGGTCGAAAATGAATGCATTGATTTCATAGTCGTATCGCAGACTCCGACTGTTCAGGTTTGTGCTACCTACTGTGCAGAAGCGGTCGTCTACGGTCATGACTTTGGAATGATGGAATCCTCCGTTATATACATAGATGTGTGCTCCTTTTTTTCGCAGTTTATTAGCAATGTAGAAGGCTGCATCTGGGGTGAATGGAATATCCGATTTCCCCGGAATCATAATTTCGACCCGTACTCCCCGTTCAACAGCTCGTTTGATAGCTTTCCGGATGCTTCTTGTTGGGGTAAAGTAGGGGTTGATAATTTGAATTTTATATTGAGCTGCATCAATTGCTGCAATGTAAGCATGGCGTATAGCTTTAGGAGCCTTCTTGGGTATACGCTGTACAATAGCCACTTGCCCGCCTGCATGAGCCGGTGGAAGAATCAGTGAGTCGCGTGTGTAAGGAAAAAATTCACTTCCTTCAATATGCTCTTTAGTTTCTTTGTTCCAAGTTGTAAGAAATGCCTTTTGTAGCTCTTCGGCTGCAGGACCTTTTATATAGACATGCATGTCTCTCCATGCTCCGATTTTAGGAAGACCGTTGATGTAATAATCGGCAATATTCATACCTCCCGTATATCCGGCTATACCGTCTATTACTACAATTTTCTGATGATCACGGCTGCCTATATGGTTGAGATAGGGAAAACGGATTGGATCGAATGTTACGATTTCTACCCCTTGCTCACGTAACATTTGTAGGTGCTTTTTGCGGAGCGGACGATTGTTTGACATGTTGCCGAACGCGTCGAACATGGCTCTGATTTCTACCCCTTCTTTAGCTTTGTGTACAAGATGGGTGAAAAGTTCTTTAGCTATGGAGTCATTACGGAAGTTGAAGTATTCCAGATGAATATGATCTTTTGCCTTGTCTATTTCCTTGAACAGATGATTGAATTTGGCCTTTCCGCTAGTTAGTAAAGTTAGTTCGTTGTTGGCTGTAATAGGAATATTTTGTTTGTGAAGATACCGGGCAAATATCGAATCGGACGGAAGAATATCGGATTCGTACCGGTTGGTGAATGTTTGTTGGGCCTGTAAAGAAAAAGGAATGTTTGTTAGGATAAACAGAAAACTAAGAATATACGTAATATGCTTGCTTTTTATATTCATGTAGCAAAAATTATTTATGGGTGGCAAATTTATTGATTATTATTCAAAGCACATAATTCTTTTTTAGAGTTTTCTCCGAATACGTTGTTTTGACTGTATTTTCAGATAAATAGACAGTCTGAAGTGTAGAAATGTTTTCTTGGTCGTCAAATTTTTTTATATTCGTATCTGATTGTACACTATAAAAGTTTTGATGATGAATAAAATAAAAGCTGTATTCAATTGGAGTGGAGGAAAAGATTCTGCTCATGCTTTATGGAAAATAATTCAGACGGGAGAGTATGAAGTTGTAGCTTTACTTACCACTGTAAATCGTGATACACATTGTTCTACTATGCATGGTATTCCTTTGTCTCTACTGAAAAAACAGGCGGAAAGTATAGGATTACCTTTATATATAGTCGATTTGGCTCCTCAAGGAGGAATGGAGGATTATTTTTCGGCTATGGAAAATGCGGTAAGGCATTTTAAGGAAGAGGAAGTTACACATTTTATTTTCGGTGATATCTTTTTGCAGGATGTACGTGGTTATAGAGAACGGCAACTTACTCCTTATGGCATTGAAGTGGTAGAACCGCTTTGGGGAAAAACTTCGAAAGAGATAATGGATGACTTTCTATCTTCAGGCTTGAAAACTGTTGTTGTTACCACTATGGCAGACGGGTTGGGGGAAGCTGCTATAGGAAAACTGATTGACCGTTGTTTTGTAGATTCTTTACCGGATTATGTAGATCCGAATGGAGAAAATGGGGAGTATCATACTTTTTGTTATGATGGTCCGATATATCGCTGGCCTGTGCCGTTTCAGTTGGGAAGACCTTTTTCTGAAAGTTATGATATTCGGATGGAAGATGGCAGTATACGGCAGTTTACGTATTGGTTTGCTGATTTGGAATGTAGAAAAGAGTAAATAAAAAAAGAGTTACTAAGAAGTAACTCTTTTTGGTGATCCGCCTGGGGCTCGAACCCAGGACCCCAACATTAAAAGTGTTGTGCTCTACCTGCTGAGCTAGCGAATCAGACCTCTGTTGCATTCATTTCCTGATTGCGAGTGCAAAGGTATGGAGTTTTTTTGAAACTACCAAACATTGTGGCAAAAAATATCACGAAAAATTTATGGTTTTTCCATTATGTATTGAAAATGAGGCGTGAAATGACTTAAAGAAGTATTAAGAATACTTTTAATAATAGTCAAAAGAATCTGACAGATTTGTCAGGTTCTGTTTTTTCGGTATATTTGGCAATATATTTGTAGAAGATAGAGTAGATATTAATTAAAGAAAAAGTTATGTATTGGATTTTATTTATTGGTATTGCCATCATTAGTTATATTGTACAGGCCAGTTTGCAAAGTAAGTTTGAGAAATATTCTCGCATGGCCTTGGATAATGGTATGACAGGAAGAGAGGTCGCAGAGAAGATGTTGCGTGACAATGGAATTTATGATGTCACAGTGACCAGTACTCCTGGTATGTTGACAGACCATTATAACCCTACAAATAAGACTGTGAATTTAAGTGAGGGAGTTTATAATACTTGTAGTGTGGCAGCAGCTGCTGTTGCTGCTCATGAGTGTGGCCATGCTGTGCAGCATGCACGTGCCTATGCACCTTTGCAGATGCGTTCGGCTTTGGTACCGGTAGTGCAATTCTCCTCTTCCATTGTATCGTGGGTATTATTGGCAGGAATTCTTATGGTTAATACTTTCCCGCAATTGCTTTTGATTGGTATTTGCTTGTTTGCCATGACTACGCTGTTCAGCTTTATTACATTACCTGTAGAAATTGATGCGAGTCGTAGAGCTTTGGCTTGGTTGAGTAGTGCTGGAGTGACGAATGCTTATAATCATACTCAGGCTCAGGACGCTTTGAAATCGGCTGCATATACTTATGTAGTGGCTGCGTTGAGTTCTTTGGCTACTTTAGTATATTATATCATGATTTTTACAAATCGTAGAGAGTAATAACTCATTTGTCGATAAAGAATATAGAAAACCAACTGTTTACTTGATAAGCGGTTGGTTTTTTTATTCTTTTCATGTAATTTTGTGCATTGAACTTAAAGATTAATTTGTATTATGGCAACAAAACCGGGTATTCCTAAAGGGACAAGAGACTTTTCGCCTGTAGAGATGGCGAAACGCAACTATATATTCAATACGATTCGTGAAGTTTTTTATTTGTATGGATTTCAGCAGATTGAAACTCCTTCAATGGAAAACTTATCTACATTGATGGGTAAGTATGGTGAAGAGGGAGATAAACTGTTGTTTAAAATACAAAATTCGGGTGACTACTTCTCGGGTTTGACTGATGAAGAATTGTTGAGCCGCAATGCGGTGAAGCTTGCAAGCAAGTTTTGTGAAAAAGGATTACGATACGATTTGACTGTTCCTTTTGCCCGTTATGTGGTGATGCACCGTGATGAAATCAGTTTCCCTTTCAAGCGTTTTCAGATACAACCTGTATGGCGTGCAGACCGTCCTCAGAAAGGACGTTACCGTGAATTTTATCAGTGCGATGCCGATGTAGTGGGCAGTAACTCACTGCTGAATGAAGTAGAACTGGTACAGATGATTGATGCGGTATTCGGAAAGTTTGGCATTCGTGTGTCTATTAAGATTAATAACCGTAAGATTCTGACAGGTATTGCAGAAATTATCGGTGAGGCAGACAAGATTGTGGATATTACTGTAGCTATCGACAAGCTGGATAAAATCGGCTTGGATAATGTCAATGCAGAACTGGCTTCCAAAGGTATTCCGCAGGAAGCTATTGATAAGTTGCAGCCAATTATCCTGTTGAGTGGCTCGAACGAAGAAAAGCTGGAAACATTAAAGACTATTTTGGCTGCCAGCGAAACCGGATTGAAGGGAGTAGAAGAGAGCGAGTTTATCTTGAAGACTGTAGCTTCGCTTGGAGTGAAATCGGATGTTGAACTGGATTTGACTTTGGCGCGTGGCTTGAATTACTATACTGGAGCTATCTTTGAAGTAAAAGCACTGGATGTTCAGATTGGAAGTATCAGTGGTGGTGGACGTTACGATAACCTGACAGGAGTATTTGGTATGGACGGAATGTCGGGAGTTGGTATTTCTTTTGGAGCCGACCGTATTTATGACGTCTTGAATCAGTTGGATTTATATCCGAAGAATTCGGTAAACGCTACTCAGCTGTTGTTTGTGAACTTTGGAGAAGCAGAGGCTGCTTATGTATTGCCTATCTTGTCGAAGGTACGTGCTGCGGGAATCCGTGCTGAAGTATATCCGGACAGTACGAAAATGAAGAAGCAGATGAGTTATGCAAACAGCAAGGCTATTCCATTTGTGGCTATTGTAGGTGAGACAGAGATGAATGAAGGTAAGGTGATGCTGAAAAACATGACTACCGGAGAGCAGGCTCTTATTACTCCTGATGAGTTGGTGGAAGCAATCCTTAAATCAGAATCAATATGACAAAAGAAGAACTAATGCGTAAGGCAATAGAATTGTCCGAACGCAATGTAGCTGAAGGTGGAGGTCCGTTTGGAGCTGTAATTGCACGTAATGGTGAAATTGTAGCGACAGGGGTAAACCGGGTGACTCCAGATTGCGACCCAACAGCACATGCCGAAGTGAGTGCGATTCGTGCTGCTGCAAAGAAACTGAATACGTTTGACTTGAGTGGATGTGAGATTTATACCTCCTGTGAACCTTGTCCAATGTGCTTGGGCGCTATTTATTGGGCTCATTTGGATCGTATGTACTATGGTAATAATAAGGCAGATGCTGCAGCCATAGGATTTGATGATGCCTTTATTTATGAGGAACTGGACTTGAAACCTGCCGATCGCAGGCTAAAATCGGAAGTTTTGTTGCCTGAAGAGGCGATTCGCGCTTTCCAGAGTTGGGAAGCCAAAGAAGATAAGGTAGAATATTAAAATAAAAAGGGCTGTTTTTCATTCGGAAAACAGCCTTCATCTTTTCATTTGCTTTGTTCTTTACTCTTTAATAATGTATAGCATGTAAGCTATACATTTGTAGTACTTTCTTTGGAGTACTGTGCTTAATTGTTATCCTTTTTTACTTTAATCTTTTTGTAATGCCAGTAATTTATCTGGCTCCATATCCAATTACATGGATATTGTTTTTTTGCATTTCTTCTAATCCTCTTTTAAGGATGTCTTTAATCTTCATCATAGTCTTTTTATCTCGTTTTCATGTTTTACAACACAAAATTACTGCTTTTGGGGTTATTGTAGTATGTTGTAAAGCATAAAATAAGAGCAAAAGGCTGAATTCTTGATATAAATCAATTATTCGTTTGCGGACTGTTGCAAAGAGATTTCAAAAGCCGAGCTTCTTGAATTCATTTTCAAAATTGGGAGTAAAGATATTGTTTCCCAGGTTGGCCTTTATCTCTTCTATACTCCAGAATTTTCCTCCGTCCAATTCTTCGCTAGGGGAGATTGTTTCATTGTAAGTTGTCTTAAAGCAAAAAACTAGCTCCTTTTCCCGGTCTGATTCGAATACATAATGAATCAGTCGTTCAGGGGTAAATTCGCTGATGCCTAACTCTTCCTGTGCTTCCCGTTTTAAGGCAATATCTACACTTTCTCCTAAGTCGATATGTCCTCCTACTGCGGTATCCCATTTCCCGGGTTGAATGTCTTTCCATTCCGGACGTTTCTGTAAATAAAGTTCTCCCTTTTCGTTGAATACATGCAAGTGTACTACGGGATGCAGCAATTTGCTTCCGTTGTGGCATTCTCCTCGTGTGGCAGCTCCCGTGATGTTTCCCTCTTCGTCTACAATCGGGAACATTTCTTCGTTGTTGTCTATCATACTTATGCTTATTTATTAGGCTTGTAAAGATAAAGCTTTTTCCTCACAGACGTTTACTGTAAGAAATAAAAAAGGTACAAAACTAATTTCGTGAAATCCTACCTGTTTCTTTAGTGGAATAGAAATGCAGTTTGCTCACAAAACTTCTGCTATGAGTATTTGTAGGTATATTCATATTGGTAAAAACGTCTTTCTATGCGTATGGAAGGCTTTGAGGTCTGTTTCTAACAGTGAAAAAGGTTGTTAAAATTCATAATTTTTAGGTATTGTTGCTCCTTAGGGTTCGGTATACTTTTGCAAAGTAAAATAAAACAAGTATTCCGTCAAGAAGATTAATATAAAATATAAAGACAAATGAAACTTAAAAATTTATTCTTAATGGCTGCTATTGCATTGGGTGCGATGGCGTGTAGTAACAACAACGAACCGGGTATTGAACCTGTTGTTTTGAATGGAACTTACGACGGACTTGTGTCAATGAGTGTGATGGGGAAAAATATGGGAAATTCTTTCGTTTCTTTTAAAGTAACTTCGGTAAGTGATGGAGTAGCGAAACTTACAGTACCAGAACTTGGCAGTGGACCAATGACCATAAGTTCTTTCGATATCGAGGATGTTTCGGTGGTGAAAGAAGGAAACACGTATAAAATTTCCAAAAAAGAAAATGAATCTATTGTTGTAAACGAAGTGAACTATACCGTTTCGGATGTAGAAGGAACAGTAGAAAACGGTAAAGCTGATATACATCTGAAAATTACACCGGCAGCTATGGGGATGGCTATCTCTTTAGATTTTACAACAGAATATGCCGCCGATGCAGTAGTAGGTAAATGGGCAGGAAACCTGGACATGACGGTAGAAATGGGAGGGGGTAAAACCATGGAGATGGAACCGCTTGCAATGACTCTTACTGTAGAGAAAATAGATGATAATACGGTAACAGTTACTACAGAGGAGTTTGCTGCAATGGAGAATATGACAATTCCTGCATTTACGATAGAAGATGTAGCTGCGGCAAAGGCAGGAGGAAATACAGTTACTTTGTCGAAGGATGATTTTTCAATGGTTATAGGAGGTTCTAATTATAAGTTTACCTCATTTACAGGAGAATACAGCAAAGGTGTATTTACACTTCATTTTGGGATGACACCGGATGCGATGGCTGCCATGGGTATGAAAATCTCATGCACATTTACTACCGCCACATCTGCGGAAGAAGAATGAAAAACAGATGAAAACAAGATTTCATGTAATAGTTATGCTGGGAGTGATGCTTACTTCACTCTCGGCATGTGAAGGGATATTTCACGATGTGTACGACGAGCTGTCTGTCAATGAACTTAATGAATTTGGTTTTATAGATATAAATGATGAACAGCATTCCGGCACGATTTATATCGATGCCACCGATTATACCAAATGGATTTATATCGATTTGCATGCTCAAGCCATCGATTCTACCCGTATTGAAAATGAAAACGGAGTAGAGACACCTCTTGCTCCAGCGACTACGCTTCCGAAAGACTGGGATTTTGCCGTTCATCGTTACGATTCTAAAACGAATGGGGGAAAAGTTCTGGAAACCAATTCTACAGGCTTTGATGTCTTGATTGCTTCAGAAAGTATTCCTCAGGGAAACTATGTAGCTGATATAGAAACCACAGATAAGGTTACAATTGATATGAGTGGTATGATGGAAGGAAATATTGTATATGCCAAGTCCGACTATAACGCCGAACTGTCCAAGTGGCTGAATGTGGATAAGAGCAGTATGCCTCCGGTATATACGCTTTCTAATAAAGTTTATATTCTGAAGTTGAAAGACGGTACACATGCTGCTATCCGTCTGTCGGATTTCAAGAATGCATCGATGGTAAAGGGATTCATGAAGATAGAATATATTTACCCGTTTGATGCAGTGATAAAATAGGGAGTCGTAGGAAATAATAAGTAAAAACGAAAAATGTTATGTTGACAAAAAGAGGAATAAGTTTCTGTCTGGCTACGACTATATGTATTCTGCTGAGTCTTCCGGTCATGGCACAGCGCACCGTATCGGGTACGATACGTTCGGATGCCGATAAAGAATTACTCATCGGGGCTACAGTTACCGTGAAGGAAAATCGAAAATTAGGAGCAACTACCGACGAAAGCGGGCATTATACCCTTCGTTTGCCGGATAATAAAGAATATACATTAGAGGCTGCCTATATAGGTTATGCTACGAAAGAATGTAGACTGAACGCGAGACAGAGAGGCACTGTAGACTTTGTGTTGGAGGAAGATATTATCGGTATGGAAACGGTAGTGGTGACCGGAACGCGCACTCCGCGTTTGTTGAAAGATGCTCCTATTGTAACCCGTGTGATTACTGCAGCAGACATCAGAAAGGTAGATGCAACGAATATCGGGGATCTATTGCAGGCGCAGTTGCCGGGCATTGAGTTTTCTTATTCGATGGATCAGCAAGTGAATCTGAATTTGCAAGGGTTTGGAGGAAACTCTATCTTGTTTCTTGTAGACGGGGAACGTTTGGCTGGTGAAACATTGGATAATGTAGACTACTCGCGTCTGAATCTGGATAATGTAGAGCGTATTGAGATTATCAGGGGAGCAGCTTCGTCGCTTTATGGATCGAATGCCGTGGGAGGTGTAGTAAATCTGATTACACGCGATTCAAAAGAACCGTGGAATGTGAATCTGAACGGACGTTACGGTGCACACAATGACCAGCGCTACGGAGGAAATGTATCGTTTAATTCCGGTAAATTCAGTAATGCAATTCATGTACAGCATACTTCGGCCGATGCCGTGGATTTGGGAGAAAATGGAGACTATACCCGAATATATGCCAGCAAGACATGGAATTTTAAGGAACAGCTGGTTTTTACCCCTGTTGATAAAATGAAACTGACAGCGAAAGCAGGCTATTTTTTTAGAGAAAGGGAAAAGACTGTTGTAGATGCCGACCGCTATCGCGATTATTCGGGAAGTTTGAAAGGAAGTTATTCTTTTAATAAGAAAAATAACCTTGAGGTATCGTATGTGTTCGATCAATACGATAAGAGTGACTTCGATGGAGTGAAGCGACTCGATATACGCGATTACAGTAATGTGCAGCATACTTTGCGTGCACTGTACAGCCATACTTTCTTTGGTAAAAATACGTTGATTGTGGGAGGTGACTATATGCGCGACTATCTGATGAGTTATCAGTTTACGAACGAAGCTGGAAGTTATGCCCAATATACGGCCGATGCTTTTGCACAGTTTGAAATTAATCCTACCGATTTTCTGAATATTACCACTTCTTTGCGATACGACTATTTTTCGGAAGCAAAGGCACAGAACTTTTCTCCTAAGTTGGGACTTATGTACAAATTAGGCAACTGTTCTCTGCGTGGTTCGTATGCGGTTGGATTCCGTGCTCCTACTTTGAAGGAGATGTATATGAATTTTGATATGGCAAGTATCTTTATGATATACGGCAACAAGAACCTGAAGTCGGAAACCAGTCAGAATTTCTCTTTGTCGGCAGAGTATATTAAAAGTCGCTACAACTTTACGGTGAGTGGTTATTACAATATTGTAGACAACCGTATCGGTACAGCTTGGGACAATTCGTTAGGTGGGATGGTTTATACCAATATCGCAAAAATAGATATTGCCGGACTCAATGTGGATGCTTCTGCCAGATATCCGTGTGGAGTGGGGATACGCCTGTCGTATGCTTATACGTACGAACATGTAAAAGATGGGGGTATTAATTCGTCCGGAACACGTCCGCATTCTGCAACGCTGAATCTGGAATACGGAAAAGACTGGAAGCATTATGGTTTCGATGTTGTGCTGAACGGGCGCGTGCTTTCTGAAACGGAAGTGAGCCAATACATCAATATGGCAAATCCTGATGCGGGAATCTATCGTACGGAGTATCCTGCTTACACGATTTGGAAACTGAATGTATCGCAACGTGTATGGAAAGGAGTAAGTGTGAATCTTACGGTAGATAATTTGCTGAACTATCGTCCGTCGTATTATTATAGCAGTACGCCAAGTACTACAGGAACCACTCTTGCTGTAGGGGTATCGCTGGATGTGGACAAATTTTTTAAATGAACAGATTCAGGGATAGTCTGGTAAAATCATTTTCCGATACATCGACAATACTTCATTCTACGTCGTTGAACCGGTAATCTACGTCGTTGTATGTGTATCCGGCGTCGTCGTTTCTTCGTCCGACGACGTCGAATGAAGTATAAGATCAATAATCCCCCCTTCTTCTTTCTATTCCGTAAAAAGATTTTATCTGTAATATAAAAATAAAGAGACATGAAGAGAACAAAGAAAAAACTGGCATTGTGTGCCGGCTTGGCTGCATTGTTGGTAGTGCTCGTCGTGGGGTGGAACTGCTGGTTCAGCTCTACGAAAGTGGCATTTATTAATTATCAAATTATTAACTTAGGAGAAATTTCGAAAGCAAACGATAACTCGTTTATCAAAATCAGCGAGTTGGGTGTTGACGAATTGGACCGCATTGGCAGTTATGATATGGTTTTTATCAATGCCATGGGGCTTCGTATTACCGAGGAACAGCGGGCAAAGATTCAGGAGGCGGCAGACGGAGGGGTGCCTGTGCTTTCTACTGCCGTAACAAATCCTGCCAATGATATCTGTTCGCTGGATTCGGTTACTTCTGCTCCTTTGCGTGAGTACCTGGCAAACGGCGGACGCCGTAACTATCGCAGTATGTTGAACTATGTACGTAAAGTTGTAGACGGTAAATGGATTTTTATTCCCGAACCGGAGGCTTTGGTAGAACGGTCTAATGATATGATTTGTCATGCCGATCCGGAAAATCCGGACAATGAGCCTTTGGGATTCAATACGGTAGCTGCGTATCATGAATTTCTGAAAGCAAATGGATTGTGGAAGGGGGATGCACCGCGTGTTGTTGTTACAGGACAGATGGGAGAACCGGCCGATTTGATTAAGAAGTTGGAGGAGACTGGAAATATGGTTTATCCGGTACGTTCGATGATGACTTTTGTGAAGCATCATATCGACTCTGTACAACCTTCGGCTGTCATCAACATGGCACATGGCCGGATGGGGGATTATATTGTAGACTATCTGTCAAGGCAAAATATTCCGCTCTTTGCCCCACTTAATACAAACCGTCTGGTAGAAGAATGGGAAAACGATCCGATGGGTATGAATGGCGGTTTTCTTTCGCAAAGTGTGGTAACTCCTGAAATAGATGGTGCAATCCGTCCTTTTGCTCTTTTCGGACATTACTTGGATGAAGAGGGACTGCAACATGCTTTTGCTATTCCCGAGAGACTGGAAACTTTTGTGAAGACTGTGAACAATTACATCTGTTTGCAGAGAAAAGCCAATTCGGAGAAGCGTGTTGCGGTGTATTATTATAAAGGTCCGGGACAGAATGCACTGACTGCGGCCGGAATGGAGGTCGTTCCGTCTCTTTACAATCTGCTGGTACGCATGAGGCAGGAAGGATATAAGGTTGAAGGTTTACCGGCAAACAGCCATGAACTGGGTAAAATGATTCAGGAGCAAGGGGCGGTATTCAATCTGTATGCCGAAGGTGCGTTCGATAAGTTTATGAAAGAAGGACATCCGGAACTGATTACAAAAGAACAGTATGATGCTTGGATAAAGCAGAGTATCCGCCCCGAACAGTATGCAGAAGTAGTGAAAGCTAATGGAGAGTTTCCTGGTAAATACATGGCTACTGCCGACGGAAAGCTTGGAGTGGCCCGTTTGCAGTTTGGTAATGTAGTACTGCTTCCGCAGAATGCAGCTGGCGCTGGTACAAACTCTTTTCAGATAGTACATGGTACTCATGCAGCTCCTCCTCACACTTATATCGCTTCTTATCTGTGGACTCAATATGGATTCAAGGCAGATGCTTTGATTCATTTCGGTACGCATGGCAGTTTGGAGTTTACTCCAAGAAAACAGGTGGCTTTGTCTTCTCAAGACTGGCCGGACCGGCTGGTAGGTGCTTTACCTCATTTTTATATCTATTCTATCGGCAATGTGGGGGAAGGTATTATTGCCAAGCGTCGTGCATATGCCGGTTTGCAGTCGTATCTTACTCCTCCGTTCATGGAAAGCAATGTACGTGGCATTTATCGTGAGCTGAACGAGGCGGTTAAAAACTATAATAATCTGTTGGGAGAAGACAATTGTAGTCGGGAAGCATTGGATAAGGCCTCGTTGAAGGTGAAGGAATATACCGTAAAATTGGGTATTCATCGCGATTTGGAACTGGATAGTGTGTTGGTACATCCGTATACGGAAGAAGAGGTGGCACGTGTGGAAAACTTTGCCGAAGAACTGGCAAATGAAAAGGTAACCGGACAGCTTTATATAATGGGAGTACCTTACGAAAAGGAAAGAATTGAGTCGAGTGTATATGCAATGGCAACCGAGCCAATTGCCTATAGCTTGATGGCACTCGACAAATTGCGGGGAAAGGCTGATGCGCAGGTAGAAAAACATCGTACGGTATTCACAGCCCGTTATCTGAATCCTGCCCGCGAACTTGTAACTCGTCTGTTGGCTCATCCGGAGTCAGGGACCGATGAATTGGTTTGCCGTATTGCCGGTATTACGAAACAAGAACTGGAGAAAGCTCGTGAAATAAACAATTCCCGTAAGGATGGTGATGGAATGTTTGCCATGATGATGGCTGCTGCCGAAGAAATGAATGCTACTCCACGTAAGATGATGGGGGCAGGACAATCGTCGGAACAGACAGCTCATGAGAAAAAAGGTAGTGTTGCCGGATTTATGCACGGGAAAATGCGTGAGCTTGCCAAAACAATGGATTCTAAAAAGGCAATCGAACTTGCCAGAAAAATGGGAGCTGATGCAGAGGCTATCCGGAAAATGGAGGCAGCCATGAGTAAACAGAAGGGTGAAATGCATAAGGCTGATAAGCGTGCTGCTAAACAATCGCAGAACGTAAAGAACGGGAATGGCGGTATGGCGGCAATGATGGGCAGGATGATGAAGAAAAAAGAATATAGTAAAGAGGAAATAACCCAGGCATTGTCTGTTGTCGAAGTAGAACGGACCATAAAAAATGTAGGTAATTATCGGAAAGCTTTATTGGAAAGTCCGGAAAAAGAACTTGGAAGTCTGATCAATGCACTTGGAGGTGGTTATACTCAGCCATCGGCAGGTGGCGATCCGATTGTAAACCCGAATACTCTGCCTACCGGCCGTAATCTTTACTCCATCAATGCCGAAGCTACTCCTTCGGAAGCTGCATGGGAGAAGGGGGTTCGTTTGGCGAACAATACGATTGATATGTATAAAAAACGGCATAATGATTCTATACCTCGTAAAGTGAGTTATACATTGTGGAGTGGAGAGTTTATAGAAACCGAAGGAGCTACCATTGCACAGATATTGTACATGTTGGGAGTAGAGCCTATACGGGATGCATTGGGACGTGTCAGCGATATTCGTCTGATTCCGTCCGAAGAACTGGGGCGCCCTCGTATTGATGTGGTAGTTCAGACCAGCGGACAGTTGCGTGATTTGGCTGCTTCCCGTCTGTTTCTGATTAACCGGGCTGTAGAGATGGCAGCTGCGGCCAAAGATGATCAATATGAAAATCTGGTTGCAGCCGGAGTGGTTGAGGCAGAACGTGCTTTGATAGAAAAAGGTTTGACACCAAAAGATGCGCGTGAAATGTCTGCGTTCCGTGTCTTTGGAGCGGCAAACGGGGGATATGGCACGGGTATTACAAGTATGGTTGAGGCTGGCGACCGCTGGGAAAGTGAAAAAGAAATAGCCGATACTTATCTGAATAATATGGGGGCTTATTATGGAGATGAAAAGAATTGGGAAGCCTTTAAACAGTTTGTCTTTGAAGCGGCGCTGACCCGTACGGATGCTGTGATTCAGCCTCGCCAAAGCAACACGTGGGGGGCATTGAGTTTGGATCATGTGTATGAGTTTATGGGAGGAATGAATCTTGCCGTACGTAACGTAACGGGGAAAGATCCGGATGCTTACCTGAGTGATTACCGCAACCGTAACAATGTACGTATGCAGGAAGTAAAAGAGGCTATCGGAGTAGAAAGCCGCACTACCATTTTCAACCCCAATTATATTCGTGAAAAAATGAAAGGAGAAGCAGGTTCTGCCGCTTCCTTTGCTGAAACCATCCGTAATATTTATGGCTGGAATGTGATGAAGCCTAAGGCTATACACAAGCAAATGTGGGATGATATATACGATGTGTATGTAAAAGATAAGTATCATCTGGATATGAAAGATTTCTTCGAACAACAAAGTCCGGCCGCCCTGCAGGAAATAACTGCCATCATGATGGAAACAGCCCGTAAAGGAATGTGGAAAGCAAGTGAGCAACAACTGAAGGATATAGCCGAACTGCATACGGAACTGGTAAACAAGTATGCTCCGGCTTGTTCGGGCTTTGTTTGCGATAATGCGAAACTACGCGAATTTATCGGCTCGAAAACAAATGCACAGTCTGCTGCCCAATATAAAAAACAGATAAGCGAAGTCCGTGAATCTGTGGCTGAAACGGGCGATAAAGGTATGGTGATGAAGAAAGAAGAGATGAATCCGATGCAATCGGAGGAACATACCAATACTTTGAACAATACGATTGTGGCGATAGCTGTAGTAGGAGTTGTGGCAGGATTGATTGTCTTGGTGCGTCGGAAACGTAAACAACAGGAATAACGGAATAATATGCAGACAGTTGTTTTAGTGATGATGTTATTGGTCTGCTTCAATTTTATGTTGAAGCAGACTTACAGCAAACGCTGGGCAGTGGGTGTCATTACCGTAGTGTTGGCTTTGTTTGTAGGCTTGATGTGGCCTTATGCCATTGAGCAATCGAAAACCCAGATAGCCGACTGGTTGTCTAATCCGCAACTGATGCTTGATACTTCTGTCGTACTGAGTGTAGAAGTTTGTGTGCAGATGGCATTTTGTATGCTGGCTGTGCATATGCTGACAGGAGGTTTGGTGCAGCGCCGTATGTTGTGGATGTATCGGATTTTACGTTGGTTTCCCGGCGTACTGATCTTTCCGGTTATGTTCAGTGTACTGGTTACTCTGATATTTGCTTATCCGGGAGTTTCATTTTCCTTGCTGGCATGGGGGATGGCTGTTGCTATATTGATTTTGATACCGGCAGGAACAATACTGTTGCGCTGGCTTATTCCTGAAAAAGAGTTACGTCTGGAACTACTTTTTCTTACCAATGCTCTACTCGCCATATTGGGAATTGTTGCAACGGTGAACGGGCGTACTGCAATGAGCGGTATCAGCGAAATAGAGTGGGGAGCCTTTTTCGGGCTTGTCGGTTTGGTGATAGCCGGAGGCTTTTGTGGTATGTGCTGGCGAAAATACAAACTTACAAAGTTTAAGGATTGATAAAATAAAATAGTTTGATTACATAAAAACAGTTATAGTTATGAATTACATTTCAGATATTTTGTATTGGATTTCTACAGGACTTTTAGTCCCGGTGATTGTATTGTTGATTGTACTTTTTGTACGTTCGTTGTTGCTGATAGGCAGTTTTTTCGGACAGTATATGGCAATCCGTAAAACAGAAGCCTTGCTGAAGCAGGAACTGGATAGCTTGACTATAGATAAACTGCCGGAGCTGGGAGGAAAACTTCCTTCAAAGTCAGGCTCTCTGGTAATGACATATATTCATCGTATACTGGCAATGAAAGATAATCCGGCTCATGTACAGCGCTTGCTTGCAGAATACGAAATTACAGCCGATAAGGATTTGGCAATTTCGAAGACTTTGACGAAAATGGGGCCTATGCTTGGCTTGATGGGTACTTTGATTCCAATGGGTCCGGCTCTGGTAGGACTTTCTACCGGCGACATCTCTTCTATGGCTTATAATATGCAGGTAGCTTTTGCTACAACAGTAGTTGGACTGTTTGCTGCTGCCATTGGTTTTATAACCCAGCAGGTAAAACAACGTTGGTATTTGCAGGATATGACGAATTTGGAGTTTCTGGCAGAACTGTTAAACGAAAATAAGAAGGGCTGATGAAAAGAGGATTGTTAAGAAAAGAAGAGGATAATGACCCGATGAGCGTGGTCAGCAACCTGTTCGATGTAGCTATGGTTTTTGCCGTAGCTCTGATGGTAGCACTTGTAAGCCGTTATAATATGACCGAAATGCTCAGTGAGGAAGACTTTACGATGGTGAAGAATCCCGGAAAGGAAAATATGGAGATTATCACTAAAGAAGGACATAAGATAAACAGATATACTCCGAGTGAAGATCAGGCTTCGAAGAATGGAAAGAAAGGTAAAAAGGTAGGGATAGCCTACGAATTGGATAATGGTGAAATTATTTATGTTCCGGAAGAGTAATCTTCAATAATATCTTTGTTCTCTATCCAAGGCATTGTCTTCTTGTATCGGCAAGAAGCAATGCCTTATTTTATTGTTGTGTGGGGTAATGTTGTCAGATAAATATGTATTAAAACAAAACCGGATGCTTTGCGTGAAAGCATCCGGTTTTATTTATTCTTACCTCCGTTATCGAATTATTTCTTGATACGGTTGTAACGGCTCATGAACTTATCAACACGTCCTGCTGTGTCTACCAATTTAGACTTACCAGTGTAGAATGGGTGAGAAGTGCTTGAGATTTCCAACTTAACACAAGGATAAGTTTCGCCTTCGAATTCTACAGTGTCTTTTGTAGCACAAGTTGAACGAGACAAAAACATGTCACCGTTTGACATGTCTTTAAATACTACCGGACGGTAGTTTTCAGGATGAATGCCTTTTTTCATTTCAGTATATACTTTTATTGTTATTATTCAAAAATATGTGGTAACACAATAATTGTGTGTAATGGTCTGTTTCGGGTTGCAAAGATACAGCTTTTCTTTGAAATAGAAAATAATTCAATACGTTTTTTGTTTATGAAACAGTCTTTTTCTTCTTGAATAAGAATCTTCTTGTATAGGGCATTATAATAATATATGAAGAGAATATGAAAATATTTTGTGAATTTATTGTTGGGATTGTTTGATTGTAATATCTGCTTAGCATCTAAGTAAGATGAAGGAGAAAAATAATTGTGATTTTAAGGCATTTTAAAAATGTAAAATTACTTTTTTGTCAAGTGGTGACAATATTTATAGTTTTATTGCTATTTTTGCAGACAGAAACAAATTACTAACTGTAAAATTTACAACAATGGTTAATTACAAAGATTTAGGTCTGGTTAACACTAGAGATATGTTTGCCAGAGCAATCAAGGGTGGATACGCTATCCCGGCTTTCAACTTCAACAATATGGAACAGATGCAGGCTATCATCAAGGCTGCAGTTGAAACAAAGTCTCCGGTTATTCTTCAGGTATCTAAGGGTGCCCGTCAGTATGCCAACGCTACGCTGTTGCGTTACATGGCTCAGGGTGCTGTTGAGTACGCTAAGGAATTGGGTTGCAAACATCCTGAAATTGTTCTTCACCTCGACCATGGAGATACATTCGAAACTTGCAAGAGCTGTATCGACTCCGGTTTCTCTTCAGTAATGATTGACGGTTCACACCTTCCGTACGAAGAAAACGTTGCACTGACTAAGAAGGTAGTTGATTATGCTCATCAGTTCGACGTAACTGTAGAAGGCGAACTCGGTGTATTGGCCGGTGTAGAAGATGAAGTTTCTGCAGAACACCATACATATACTAATCCTGAAGAAGTTATTGACTTCGCTACCCGTACAGGTTGCGATTCACTGGCTATCTCAATCGGTACTTCTCATGGTGCATACAAGTTCAAACCCGAACAATGCCACGTTGACCCTGCTACCGGTCGTCTGGTTCCTCCTCCTCTGGAATTTGCCGTTCTGGATGCTGTAATGGAGAAACTCCCGGGATTCCCCATCGTTCTTCACGGTTCTTCTTCAGTTCCTCAGGAAGAAGTTGATACTATCAACAAGTATGGTGGCAAATTGGAAGCTGCTATCGGTATCCCCGAAGAGCAGTTGCGTAAGGCTGCCAAGTCTGCAGTTTGCAAAATCAACATCGACTCTGACTCACGTCTGGCTATGACAGCTGCTATCCGCAAGACATTTGCTGAAAAACCGGCAGAATTCGACCCGCGTAAGTATCTGGGCCCGGCTCGTGACAATATGGAAAAACTGTACAAGCATAAAATCATCAACGTGCTTGGTTCAGAGAACAAATTGGCTCAACTGGACTAATCGAAAGATAATCCGAATATAGTGTCAGCCCTTGCAATATTGATGTTGCAAGGGCTGATTTATATATAGGCCGGTGTTGTGGGATGGTTAAGTTCACCGGTTATTTCAGAAGCGGATGTTTCAACGTGTACAACAGTCTGTTTCCTTTAACAAAACAGTCTGTTTCCCTTAACTGAACAGTTTGTTTCAATAAAGAGAACACTTTGTTCCAATATGCAAAAACACTTCGTTCCAATACGTAAGAACACTTTGTTTCTACATATCCGAACACTTTGTTTCTCTATACTGGAACAAGGTGTTCACCGTTATGAACTAACAGATTAGCTATATTTGAGACCGGTGAAAAGCATATCCCCGTGACACCTATTCCATACTAAAAATCCCTTGCAGATGGCTGGCAGGAGAAGTGTCTGCCAGCTATCTGCAAGGGAGATTTGCAAGAATGAGCTCTCTGTGTGGAGTACGCGTTATAATTCTATCACTAATGATTCTCTGGGGCCCATCTTCAGCTCTTCACCGAAGGTGATGGCTTTGCCGCTAAGAATATCTTTTCCCTGCTTGCTGTCTTTCAGGATTTCCTTGTAGAATTTCAAAGGAACGGTGGTCTCTGCATCTGTACCGTTCAGCATCACGAATACCGTCTTGCCTTCGTACTGGCGTGCGTAGGCATAAACACCATTCTGTACCATGAACTGCACCATGCTGCCTTTGGCAATTACATCGTTTCCTTTGCGCCAGTTCAGGATGGTCTTGTAGAAGTCGTAGCACTCGTTCTGTATTTTGGTACGTCCGGCTGGGGTCAGTGCGTTTGTTGCGTCACCGGTCCATCCGCCGGGGAAGTCCTTGCGGACATAGCCGTCGCTCTTGCTCTTCACGCCATTCATCATGACTTCCGTTCCGTAGTAGAGTTGCGGAATGCGGCGGGTGGTAAGCAGCAGGGTAGAGGCTTGCTTCAGCATCGGAAGGTTGTTGCCTTCGCCCAGGAAGCGGTCGGTGTCGTGGTTTTCGATGAATGCCAGTACGGAAGCGGGGTTGGGGTAGAGGAAGTCGTATACGAAGTTATTGTATATGCGGTCCAGTCCCTTGAACCAAGTCTCGGTCTGTTCATTCTTGGCGGTGTTTATCTTGTCAAAGAAGCTGAAGTCCATGACGGTCTTGAGGTTACTGTTCTTGGGGGCTGATAGCTTGGAATCCTTCTGCCACCAGGCGGTGTAGGCGGGTTCGGTAACCCAGGTCTCGCCCACGGTGTTGTAGTTGGGATATTCTTCGTTTAGCTCTTTCATCCAGTTGCTCATGGCATCATAGTCGGCATACGGGTAAGTGTCCATGCGGATGCCGTCGATGTTGGCGAATTCAATCCACCAGAAACTGTTCTGTACCAGGTAGCGGTAAACGTGAGGATTCTTCTGGTTGAGGTCGGGCATGGAAGGTACAAACCAGCCGTCGTTCATCTGGTCGGCATCGTACTGGGAAGTATAAGGGTCTACGTGCGGGGTCAGTTTGAAGGAGGTCTGCACGAAGTTGTTTTCGTGGTCGGGGTTGTTGAACCAGTCTTTGGAGGGCATGTCCTTAATCCATACATGCTCTACGCCGCAGTGGTTGAAAATCATGTCCATTACGATTTTGATGCCGCGTGCATGGGCTTTTTCAATCAGTTGCTTGTATTCTTCGTTGGTACCGAAGCGCGGGTCCACCTTGTAGTAGTCTGTGGTGGCATAGCCGTGATAGGAACCGCCGGTCATGTTGTTTTCCAGTACCGGAGTAAACCAGAGGGCTGTGACGCCGAGGTCGGAGAAGTAGTCCAGGTGTTGTTCGATGCCGGCAAGGTCACCGCCGTGGCGTGCATTGGGGTCATTGCGGTCTATCTTGTACTCGGCCATGCCCGCAATCTGGTCATTGTCCGGATTGCCATTGGCAAAGCGGTCGGGCATCAGCAGGTACAGTGCGTCGGAGGCGTCGAAACCTTTATGTTCGCAACCTTTCTTGTTGCGTGCCTTCAGTTCATATTCCTTTACGAGTTTCTTTTTTCCTTCAGTGAAGGTGAGGTTGAATTTGCCGGGTTTTACATCCTTGTCCAGTTTCAGATAGACCAGGAGGTAGTTGTTGCTTTCCAGCTTGACGGTGCTGCTCAATGAGACGCCGGGATAATTGACGGATACTGCCGCGTTGCCGATGCCTTCGCCATAGACCATCAGCTGGAGTTCCGGGTTCTGCATGCCGGTGTACCAAAAAGGAGGGTCGATTTTGTTCACATTCATAGCTGCATACGTACTGAGGGAGAGTAAGAGTGTTCCCAAGATTAAGAATACTTTTTTCATGATAGTAACTTTACGGTTAATTTTTGCGCTAATTTAAAACAAATAACGGAGAAAGTTAATCTTTCTCCGTTACTGTACCTTATTATATTATGCAAACGTTTTCATTGGGGCTATTTGATGGGGGTTACGCTGGCGGTATCGACCTTTCCCTTGAAGAAGTCCTCTTTCTTGCGCTTTTCTCTGATGTCCTTCAGCCAGTTTTCGGCGGCATTGTATCGGTTGTCTTCTCCGATGATGGGAACTCCGTCCGCATCTACTTCCTGCACTTTGTCCTTGCTGTTTTTCGGACGGGTTTTCAGGTAGGCCGTTAGGTATCTCTCTGCTTTGGACGCATCTTTCAGATAGTAATAATAGATAAAGGCTGCGTCGTAGAGCAGTCTGTGTTTCTGCCGGTCGTATTTTTCGTATTGCGTCAGAAGGGTATTCGCCTGGTCGGTGTATTGAAATGCCATCTTGTAGCAGTCCGCAAGCCCCACATATAGGCGGGACATGACACTGTCGCTGGGCATGGCGAGGCTTACGGCAGTTTCCAGATAAGTCACTCCATCCTCTTTCCATGATGTCTTGGAGCAGGCGCGTCCCAGATAATAGAGAACGTTGATGTTGGTATTGTCATCTTTAAGAGCCCTTTCCAGCAGGTCGTGTGCTGGGTAGAAGTCTTCGAGGGCATAATAACTGATTCCGGCGTAGAAGCAGGTTTGGAAAGAACTGTCTTTTTCCTGTAACAGTTGTTCATATCTTTCTATTGCTTTGGGGTAATCTTTGTTCAGGCAATAGGCTTGGGCATTGATGCGGTTCACAAGGACGTTGGTGGAGTCTATGGAACGGTATTTCTCCGTTATGTTTATGGCGTCTTCATACTGGTGGCCTGCTACATAGATGTTGCCGAGTTTGGCAGCAGACAGGTAATCATTGGGATATCTTTTCTGTATGTCCAGATAGGCATCTATCACATGCATGATTTCTGTGTTGTCATAGACTTGCCCCATACTTTCGGCTCTAAGGTGTAGTACATAGGCGGAACTGTCCCTTTCTGCCAGCAGGTTACTTTCCTTTAGAGACTCACGGTATCTCTTCATGTTCATCAGCAGACTGATATACTGGATGCGTGCGTATTTATTGTCCGGATTTATGTGGAGCGCATTTTGGTAGTAATCCAGTGCCTCGCTATATTTGGCAAGTGATTTGCAGCATTCGGCAGCTTCAATGTATGCCCGGGGATTGAGAGAATCCTGAGCTACGACTTCCTGAAATACGCTCAGGGCTTCAAGGTTATTGCCCAGCCCTTTCAGCGCTTTCCCTTTTTGGTAGAGTAGGGGGACGGTCGGGGTTTCTTGATCGATCAGCATCAAGGCTGTTTCATAATCGTAGTTGGCCATCGCCTCTTGAATGGGATTTGTGGTCTGTGCCGCCAGAAGTGAACAGCATGCACTGAAACATAAGGAGATAAAAAGCTTTCGCATACAGTATATCATTTATATGAGGTTAAACTGACTGCAAGTTACTAAAAAGAATGTATTTACGAAATAATCGTAATCTGTTTTAGATAGATTAACGAAAAAGCCCCTCCAAAAATGATGGAGGGGCTTTAAAATAGTTCGGAATTCAATCCGGATAACGGAATGAATAAATGTATTACATTAAGAATCCCAGCAGGATACCTGCTGCTACAGCGGAACCGATTACACCGGCAACGTTCGGGCCCATGGCATGCATCAGCAGATAGTTGGTAGGATCGTATTCCAGACCTACTACTTGGGAGATACGTGCAGAGTCGGGTACGGCAGATACACCGGCATTACCGATCAACGGATTAATCTTGTTGCCCTTCTTCAGGAAGAGGTTGAAAATCTTCACGAAGATGACGCCGGATGCTGTGGCAATGACAAATGATAAGGCGCCCAGACCGAATATCTTGATTGAATCAAGGGTTAAGAACTCGGATGCTTGCGTAGAAGCACCTACTGTCAAACCAAGCAGAATAGTAATGGTATCAATCAGCGGACCACTGGCTGTGTTTGCCAGACGACGTGTAACTCCACTTTCTTTCAGTAAATTACCGAAGAACAGCATACCCAGCAAAGGCAGACCGGATGGTACAAGGAATGTGGTCAGTAACAAACCGATAATCGGGAACATTACTTTTTCCGTATGTGAAACCACACGGGGAGGTTTCATACGGATAAGACGTTCATTTTTACTGGTCAGCCAACGCATAATAGGCGGCTGTATCACCGGTACTAATGCCATATATGAATAGGCTGATACCGCAATGGCACCCATTAAGTTAGGAGCCAGTTTGGAAGAGAGGAAGATGGCAGTCGGACCATCGGCACCACCAATGATACCGATTGCACCAGCCTGCATCGGGTCAAATCCTATGGCAAGGGCAATCATATAAGCACCGAATATACCGAATTGGGCTGCTGCACCAACCAACATTAATTTGGGGTTCGATATCAAAGCGGAGAAATCCGTCATGGCACCGATACCCAGGAATATGAGTGGCGGGTACCAACCGGAGGTTACTCCCTGGTACAGAATATTAAGTACGGAACCTTCTTCATAGATACCGACTTTCAATCCGGCTTCCATATTGAAAGGTATATTACCAATCAGCATACCGAAACCGATAGGAATTAATAGCATCGGCTCAAATTCCTTGGCTACAGCCAAGTATATGAAAAACAAACCTACCAGAAGCATTACCACATGTCCTACCGTTGCATTGGCAAAACCTGTATAAGTCCAGAAGTCGGCAAGGTTATTTCCTAAAAATGTGATAAATTCTCCCATATTATTCAATAATTACAAGGTCAGTACCTTCGAGTACGGATTCTCCTTTACTAACATTAATAGCGGTAATCTTACCGTCTTTGTCGGCATTGATGTTGTTTTCCATTTTCATGGCTTCCAAGATAATGACAACCTGTCCTTTCTTCACTGTATCGCCAACATTGACTTTGATGTCAAGAATAACACCGGGGAGCGGAGATTTCACTCCAGATTTACCGCTTGAAGCGGCGGCAGGTTTTACAACCGGAGCGGTCGGAGCTGCCGGAGCTGTGGTAACAGGACGCGCCACTGGCTTGACAACAACTTTCGGGGCTTTCTCCATTTCAACATTATAAGGAGTACCGTTCACTTCTACGTGGGCGATATTATCTTCAATATCTCCAATGGTAACTTTGTATACGTTACCGTTGATCTTATATTTATATTCTTTCATCGTTTTATTTTTATTAAAGGTGACTTTACTTTCTCTGAGGAGTTTCACGCAGCGTGTAAATCTTTGAACTCCATGGCGAATAACTGCGTTTCACACGTGTAATGGTAAGTACGGTGTCTTCCACATCGTGTACATCACTTTGGAATTCGTGCATAGCCATGGAAATGGCGGCGAACACTTCTCCCGGAGCCTGCCCCAGTTGCTTTTCTTTTGCTTCTTTTTTGTCGGTGATGCCTTTAACCCGCATAGCATTGCGCTTGCTGAGGTTGACAGATATCTTACCTACAATTTTGAAAGAAATATAAAGAAGAATCAATCCGCTGAACACTACGCTCATGGCAGAAATTGCCATACCGATACCTGCGCTGTCATGTTCTTCAAACTTTTCCATTTTGGCATTGCTGTTAATGGTCTTGTTGTTGGTGCTCGGAGTAACGTATTGGTCTTCACTTCCGCCTTTTACTTCCCATTCCTGGCCGGCATCACTGATGCGTGCATAAGATTGGTTTGCCTTTAATATGCCGGCAGGCACGACAATCTGGTCAAGCAGTTTTTTACCGGAGTCGTATAAACCGATCCAATTGGCATTTAGATTGTCTAACTTGAAGTTGGTATGGAAAGTACCGCGATTAGGCTCGCCATCCGCCCAAAACAGTGCATGCTGACGGGGTTTTACTAAAGTCAGCACATCGCCTTTGGGGATGAAATAGGTAGCGGTATCTCCCGGCTGGCTGCTGAATTTCAGATAGCAACCTGCAAGGTCGGCGCTGCCATATGACTTATTGAATATTTCAATCCATGCGCTATGTACACCGTAGTCATCTTGAAAGTTGCTTTCGTTGTTGATAAGCACTTCATTCAGCAACAGTTTAGAGTTTGTCTCCCTTTCTCCGCAGGAAGAACAGAACCCCAGCACCAGCATCAATGAAAGGAATATTCCGATTTTTGTTTTATTCATAAATTTGAGTTTTAGTTTTTTAATTCTCAACTTTCAATTCTCAATTTTTAAAGAGGAATATTACCATGCTTTTTCGCCGGATTGGACAATTTCTTGGTTTGCAGTTGTTGCAGGGCGCGGATAATGCGGAAGCGTGTATTACGCGGTTCGATAACATCATCAATATAGCCATACTTGGCTGCATTGTAAGGATTAGCAAATAATTTGGTATATTCAGCTTCTTTTTCAGCCAAGAATTGAGCGGGATTCTCTTGCTCTTTGGCTTCACGAGCATACAGAACTTCGACAGCTCCTGCGCCACCCATTACGGCGATTTCGGCAGTAGGCCATGCATAGTTCATGTCGCCGCGAAGTTGCTTACAACTCATTACGATGTGTGAACCTCCGTAAGACTTACGCAGAGTGATGGTAACCTTAGGCACAGTAGCTTCACCGTAAGCATACAGCAATTTAGCGCCATGCAGGATAACGCCGTTATATTCCTGACCTGTTCCGGGAAGGAAGCCCGGTACGTCTACCAAAGATACGATAGGAATATTGAAAGCATCGCAGAAGCGAACAAAACGTGCACCCTTGCGGGAAGCGTTGCTGTCGAGTACGCCTGCCAGATATTTAGGCTGGTTGGCTACGATACCCACTGATTGTCCGTTGAAACGGGCAAAACCGATGATGATATTTTTGGAATAATCTTTTTGGATTTCAAGGAATTCGCCGTTATCAACGATAGCACCGATAACTTCATACATATCGTACGGTTTATTCGGATTGTCAGGAATTATCTCATTCAAGGAGTCCTCCAAACGGTCAATAGGATCTGTGCAATCTGTGTAAGGAGCTTCTTCCAAATTGTTCTGAGGAATATAACTCAAGAGCTTGCGGATTAAAGCTAACCCTTCTTCTTCTGTTTGGGCTGTGAAATGAGTTACACCGGATTTGGTGGAGTGCACACTTGCGCCGCCCAGATTTTCCTGACTAACATCTTCACCAGTCACTGTCTTCACAACTTTAGGTCCGGTAAGGAACATATAAGAAGTTCCTTCCATCATCAGCGTAAAGTCAGTCAGGGCAGGAGAATATACGGCGCCGCCGGCACAAGGGCCGAAGATTCCGGAAATCTGAGGGATAACGCCGGAAGCGAGAATATTACGTTGGAAAATTTCCGCATAACCTGCCAAAGCGTTGATACCTTCTTGAATACGTGCACCACCTGAGTCATTGATACCGATACAGGGAGCTCCCATTTTCATTGCCTGATCCATGATCTTGCAAATCTTCAGAGACATGGTTTCTGACAAAGAACCGGCAGAAACTGTGAAATCTTGTGCAAAGATATAAACCAAACGCCCTTCGATAGTACCGCAGCCCGTTACTACACCGTCACCGGGATAGTGCTTCTTTTCCATACCGAAGTTTGTGCATCTGTGTTCAACGAACATATCCATTTCTTCGAAACTTCCTTCATCGAGTAACATAGCTATACGCTCGCGAGCTGTATATTTGCCTTTCTCATGTTGCTTTGCAATCGCTTTTTCACCACCACCAAGGCGCGCAGCTGTACGGCGGTCGATAAGCTCTTTAATTTTCTCAAGTTGATTACTCATGTTCTTTATTTATGATTTATGATTTCGGAATTATTATTTCACGGGTTTCTGATTTATGCAGTATAAATCTTACTCTCCTTTTTCACAAAGCTCTGTCAATACACCGAGTGTGGATTTCGGGTGTAAGAATGCGATGTTCAATCCTTCAGCACCTTTACGGGGTGCTTTGTCGATAAGGCGAATACCTTTTTCTTCGATTTCGGCAAGTCCGTTAGCGACTCCGTCCTCTACGGCAAATGCTAAGTGATGCATACCGCCATTTCCATTGTTCTTCTCAATGAACTTTGCAATAGTACTTTCGGGCGAAGTGGGTTCCAACAATTCAATTTTCACGTCGCCTACTTTAAGGAAAGCAGTTCTTACTTTTTGATCCTCTACGGTTTCAATGTTGTAGCATTTCAAACCTAATACATTTTCGTAGTACGGAAGGGCTTCTTCTATGCTTTTTACAGCGATGCCCAAGTGTTCAATGTGTGAAATCTTCATAACTCTTTTTATTAATGTTGGTATTCTATTCTTAAATTAGGATATAAAACAGCACAAAGAAAGGGATTTCTGCTTGAATAAAGAAATTTTTCGCCAATTAATTATAAGAGGTCTTTTCTTAAAAATGATTTTATGATTAGTACAATCTGCTGTTATATTCTGAGTTTGTAGGAGTTGGTTTTTTGTGAAAAAGAGATTCAAAAGCATTTTTTGTTATATCTTTGTCAGTCGAAATACAATCAGACAAATATTATGTCACATTTAGCTCCCCTGATTGCCGATTTGGCATTGATACTGATTTGCGCCGGAATAATGACGCTTTTATTTAAAAAACTGAAACAGCCATTGGTTTTAGGTTATGTTGTTGCAGGTTTTTTGGCAAGCCCGCACATGGCTTATACTCCTTCGGTAATGGATACGGCAAATATACAGACTTGGGCGGATATTGGTGTTATTTTCTTACTGTTTGCCTTAGGGCTGGAGTTCAGTTTTAAGAAGATAGTGAAGGTAGGTGGCGCTGCTATTATTGCCGCTTGTACTATTATATTCTGTATGATATTGTTGGGTGTTGCAGTCGGTACGGCTTTCGGGTGGAAACGCATGGACTGCATTTTTTTGGGTGGTATGATAGCCATGTCCTCCACCACTATTATATATAAAGCTTTTGATGATTTAGGCATGCGCAAAAAGCAGTTTACCGGTTTAGTGCTTAGCGTGCTGATCTTGGAGGATATTCTTGCCATTGTTTTGATGGTAATGTTGTCCACTATGGCAGTCAGTCATAATTTTGAAGGAACGGAAATGTTGGGCAGCATAGCGAAGTTGCTGTTTTTTCTGATATTATGGTTTGTGGTCGGTATCTATATGATTCCTGTCCTGCTGAAAAAATGCCGTAAGCTAATGAGTGAGGAGACCTTGCTGATCGTTTCGCTGGGGCTCTGTTTCGGCATGGTGGTTCTTGCCGCTCATACGGGATTCTCTGCGGCATTCGGCGCTTTTATTATGGGATCCATTCTTGCTGAGACGGTAGAGGCGGAGAGCATTGAACGTCTGGTCAAGCCGGTAAAAGACTTGTTTGGTGCAATCTTTTTTGTTTCTGTCGGTATGATGGTAGATCCCTTGATGATAGTGGAATATGGCGGTCCTATCATTGTAATCACTTTAGCGGTTATCATCGGACAGTCTTTGTTCGGTACGTTAGGAGTGTTGCTTGCCGGGCAGCCGTTAAAGACGGCCATGCAGTGTGGCTTCAGTTTGACACAGATTGGTGAATTTGCCTTTATCATCGCTTCTTTGGGAGTTTCTCTGCATGTGACAAGTCATTTCCTTTATCCTATTGTAGTGGCTGTATCTGTGATTACTACTTTCCTTACTCCTTATATGATTCGCTTTGCCGAGCCTGCCTCTAATTTTGTTGATACGCATTTGCCGGAGAGATGGCAGAAGTTTTTGTTGCATTATGCTTCCGGTTCGCAAACTGTGAATCACGAAAGTTTATGGAAAAAATTGATACTTGCTCTGTTGCGTATTACTGTGGTTTATTCCATTGTGAGTATAGCGGTGATAGCAGTTGCTTTCCGTTTTCTTGTGCCGTTTTTTAGAGAAAATCTACCGGGCATTTGGGGGCCTTTGTTAGCAGCTTTGGTCATTATTCTGTTTATTTCTCCTTTTCTCCGGGCCATTATGATTAAGAAGAATCATTCGGTGGAGTTTGTTACGTTGTGGCGTGATAGTCGGGGAAATCGCGCTCCGTTGGTGGCCACTATCGTACTTCGAATTCTGTTGGCGGTGTCTTTCGTAATGTTTGTCATAGCCGGGCTGTTTAAGCTGTCGGTCGGTTTAGTCTTTGGCGTAGCGGTATTATTGGTTGTGGTGATGATACTTTCCCGCCAGTTGAAACGCCAGTCTATAATGATTGAGCGTACTTTCTTTCAGAATCTGCGTTCGAGAGAACTGCGGGCTGAATATCTGGGTGAGAAGAAGCCGGAGTATGCCGGCCGTTTACTTTCCCGCGATTTGCATTTGACGGATTATGAGATACCGGGTGAATCGGCATGGGCAGGTAAGACACTGGCGGAGCTGAATTTTGGTAAACGTTATGGAGTGCATGTCGTTTCTATTCTTCGTGGACGTAAGCGGATAAATATTCCCGGGGCTTCGGTGCGTCTTTTCCCTCAGGACAAGATACAGGTTATTGCTACTGATGAAGAATTGACCGTGTTTGGAGAAGAAATGAATAAGATTTCAACGGTCGATGCCGATGCGATAGAAAAAAGTGAGACGATCTTGCGCCAGTTACGCATAGACGCAAATTCTCCTTTCTTGGGAAAAACCTTGAAAGAAGCAGGTATCCGGGAAAAATACCATTGTCTGATTGCCGGTGTGGAACGGGGAGAAGAAACGTTACACGCTCCTGATGTGCATGAGCCTTTTGTGGAGGGGGATGTGGTATGGATTGTTGGCGAAAGTGTTGATGTGTACAAATTGGTTGGTGAAAATGATGAAAATATCGACCTATAATATTAAAAGAACAATTATCTTTGTTCTGTAAATATAAACTAAAAAAGAATATCATGAAAAGCGATCCGAAAGAATGTCTGTATTGCCAGAATAATGAAACGTTGCATAATCTGATGATTGAGATTGCGCAACTCAGTGTGTCACGTGTTTTTCTTTTTAAGGAACAAACTTATCGCGGGCGTTGCCTTGTGGCTTATAAGGACCATGTAAATGACTTGAATGAGTTGAGTGATGAAGAGCGTAATGCCTTTATGTCAGATGTGGCCCGCGTGACTCGCGCTATGCAGAAAGCGTTTAATCCTGAGAAAATTAACTATGGCGCGTACTCGGATAAGTTGTCTCATCTCCATTTCCATTTAGCGCCGAAGTATGTCGATGGTCCTGATTATGGCGGTATTTTCCAAATGAATCCGGGAAAAGTGTATCTTACAGACCCTGAATACCAAGAACTGATTGAAGCGGTGAAGAGAAATCTTTGATGTGTGATCGGGATGTGTCCCAATGATAGCTGAATTTCATTGGGACAACTTTCTCATTATTCAAATCTTATTCAGAATCTTATCCATTACCCAGTTTGTCAGTGTTGCGCTTTCGCCGTCGCAACTACAAGTCGATTTGCCAAGCAGGTGGTCTACGACGGCTTGGATAAGTGGCTGCTGAACATAAACGGGGTTTTCAACGGGTATTTCTTCTCTTCCTTTTTCTGTGTGTAGTGCTATGGGGTCATAAGTAAACACAGAGAAGCATATCATACCTTTGTCTCCGATAATTTCGATGCGATCTTCTCGTGCAGATTCATGGGCGACGAAACACCATGAGCCACTGCCTACCAACCCGCTGTCAAATTGAAAACAGGCACTGAGAGTGTCTTCTGCAGGATAGAGCCCGCCGCGGTTGCTCTTATATCCGTTAGCTTCAAGAATATAGCCGAACATATCTTGCAGTATGTCTATCTGGTGCGGAGCTAAGTCGTAGAAATAGCCGCCACCGGCGATATCGGGTTGTACACGCCAAGGCAGGTTCTCCTTGTTGTAATCCAAATCGCGGGGAGGTTGGGCAAATCGGATTTGTATATTAATGATGTTTCCGATGGCTCCTTCTTCTACCAGTGACTTTACTTTCAGGAAATAAGGAAGGTAGCGGCGATAATAGGCCACAAAGCAGGGGACGCCGGTCTCTTGAGAAACGCGGTTGATACGGCAGCACTCCTCATAGGTCACTGCCATTGGCTTTTCTATGTATACGGGTTTGCCGGCTTTCATGGACATTATGGCGTATGTGGCATGGGAAGAGGGTGGGGTAGCGATATATACAGCATTCACCTCTTCGTCATTAATCAGCTCTTGTGCATCATTGTACCATTTGGCAATGCCTCTTTCCTTGGCATATGCCTTGGCTTTGGAAATGTCCCGGCTCATTACAGCCACTACTTCGGAGTGTTCAATCTTCTGAAAGGCAGGTCCGCTTTTGTATTTGGTTACCTCTCCACAACCGATAAATCCCCATTTTATTATTTTCTCATTCATACTTGTATTCTATTCTTCAAAGTCGAAATCAAAGTCAAAGTCGTCCATGAATTCCGGTGCGGTGAAATCTTCCAGTTCACGACGATCTTTTTTGGTGGGACGGCCTGTCCCTTTAGCGCGGTTGATAAAACCGCTGACCTTACTCATTTCCAATAATTCGTATTGGTCCGGAGTCGTTATGTTTTCCATCATTTCGGGAACGAGTTTGGCTCCTACGCGCTTTTCGATGGTTTGCAATACTTTAAACGAATAGGTCACCGGAGGTTTTCGTACTTGTATTACGTCTCCCGGTTTTATTGTCCGGGCTGCCTTTGCCAATGCACCGTTGATGCTGATACGCCCTTTCTTGCAGGCTTCGGCAGCAATTGTACGTGTCTTGAATATGCGTACAGCCCACATCCATTTGTCTATTCTTGCTTCGCTCATTTTTTATTAAACTGATTCATTGTAATATCGATACCGGCAAGGCAGAAGCTTTTAATGATTTCGCCGGCCATTTTCAGACGTTCATCCATTGTTTTCCAGTCCTCATCTGTGAAATGTCCCAAGACAAAATCCACCTGTCCGCCGCGGGGAAAGTCGTTGCCGATGCCAAAACGCAGGCGGGCGTAGTTCTGAGTGCCCAATGTGGCTGCGATGTGCTTCAGACCGTTATGACCGGCATCGCTTCCTTTACCTTTCAGGCGTAGAGTGCCGAAAGGTAATGCCAGGTCGTCCACCACTATCAACACGTTCTCCAGTGGAATGTTTTCCTTTTGCATCCAGTAGCGCACCGCATTTCCGCTCAGGTTCATGAAAGTGGAGGGCTTCAGTAATATCAGTTGCCTGCCTTTGATTGACAATGTTGTGGTGAACCCGTAACGTCCGTCCTTAAAAGCTGTTCCGGCTTCTTTGGCTAAAGCGTCTGCTACCATGAAACCTATGTTGTGACGGGTTTCATGATATTCGGGACCGATATTGCCTAACCCTACGATTAGATATTTCATTGTTTCAGATTATTACTTTAATGATAAATTAAGATAAATGAGGAACGCGGATTATCGCAGTTGCCCGCGGATATGAAATCTGCGTCGTCTGCGTTAATCCGCGTTCCGGAATATCGTTCTTTCTTGCTAAGAAAGCACTGATTAGTTGTTTGCAGCAGCTGCCGCAGCACCTCTTGCTGCACGAGTCAGCTTAACAGCGCATACAACGGCTTCTTTAGCGTTCAACAGTTCCAATCCTTCATAGCTCAATTCGCCAACTTTTACTGTTTTACCCAATCCCAGGTGAGATACATTGACAACCAGTCTTTCCGGAATAGCGTTGTACAAAGCTCTAACTTTCAGCTTACGCATTTGCAGAGTCAGTTTACCACCGGCTTTCACACCTTCAGCCAGACCTTCCATTTGTACGGGAACTTCCATAACGATAGGCTTAGCTTCGTCAATCTGATAGAAGTCAACGTGCAGGATAGTATCTTTTACCGGGTGGAAT
>ERZ1027150.51-NODE-51-length-93626-cov-14.390495_pt1 | contig 93626 bp, 71 predicted proteins | sample MGYA00519276_ERZ1027150 | MGnify/ENA primary metagenome ERZ1027150 (study PRJEB26926, sample SAMN06164860) | human gut metagenome | biome: ENVO:00009003; feature: ENVO:2100002; material: ENVO:00002003 | host: Homo sapiens | place: USA | collected 2012 ... | reverse complement strand
CACCTCTTCCCATTCCGAACAGAGAAGTTAAGCTTCGTCACGCCGATGGTACTGCAGACTGTGGGAGAGTAGGTAGTCGCCGTTTTAGTCAGAATCCCCGGAGTGGAAACGCCCCGGGGATTTTTTTGTTTATATGCCTCTGATTGGTTGGTATGCTTCAGCATCTGTCTTTGGATAAACTTCCCTTTCGTCTTCCTTTTTTTATCACTATCCCGTGTAGCCTGTGCTGCCTGTAAGGCATCTCTCCTACTTTTTTTGTGTGCTCATTCTTTTCTTCTGTATTTACGATTCAAGACTGAAAAAGGCTTGCTTGTGGGTCTGAAAAGTAATTATGAGTTTATCCGGGGGATATCTCTGCCGGTAGATACTAAAAAAACGCCATTTTAAGGCTTCTGTAGAGCTTTAAAATGGCGCAATGTATATTTGTATGGAAAGTCTTTCAAAAAGCCCTCAGGGGCGATTTATTCTTTTGATCCCTGATTAGCTGCATGTGGATAATCGATGGTATAATGCAATCCGCGGCTTTCCTTTCTTTCCATAGCCTGACGGGTAATCAGATAACCTACGTTGATCATGTTTCGCAATTCGCAGATTTCACGTGAAGCTTTTACCCGTTTGAATAAACGTTCTGTCTCTTCGTACAGAATATCCAGGCGGTTCCAGGCGCGTACCAGACGGAGATTGCTTCTTACGATACCTACATAGGATTCCATAATCTGGTTGACTTCCTTCATGCTCTGGGTAATCAGGATACGTTCTTCTGTGCTGATGGTGCCTTCATCGTTCCATTCCGGAATATCTTCGTTGAAATCGTAGCGGTCGAAGACGCTCAGTGCATGTTTGGCTGCAGCATCCGCATATACAATGGCTTCTATGAGTGAGTTGGAAGCCAGGCGGTTTCCACCGTGCAGACCGGTGCAGGAACATTCGCCTACTGCATACAGGCGTTTGATGCTGGACTGTCCGTCCAGGTCGACTTTGATACCGCCGCAAAGATAGTGGGCAGCCGGTGCAACCGGGATGTAGTCTTTGGTAATGTCAATACCCAGGCTGAGACATTTCTTGTAGATATTCGGGAAGTGTTTCTTGGTCTCTTCCGGATCTTTATGGGTTACATCCAGATATACATGATCTTCTCCTCGCTGTTTCATCTCACTGTCGATGGCACGGGCTACAATGTCTCGGGGGGCAAGCGACAGGCGCGGGTCATATTTCTGCATGAATTCTTCTCCATCCAGGTTTTTGAGTACAGCTCCGTATCCGCGCATGGCTTCCGTAATCAGGAAACTGGGGCGGTCGCCCGGATGATACAGGGCTGTAGGATGGAACTGGATAAATTCCATGTCCTTGACAACTCCCTTGGCACGGTATACCATGGCAATTCCATCGCCGGTTGCCACCAGCGGATTGGTGGTATGGGTGTATACGGCCTCACAACCTCCGGTGGCCATGACGGTAACCTTTGAAAGGAAGGTATCGACTTCACTGGTCTTTTCATTCAGCACGTAGGCTCCGAAGCATTTGATGCCTGGGGTATGGCGCGTAACGATGATTCCCAGGTGATGCTGGGTAATGATTTCAACTGCGTAGAAATGGCTGAAAACGGTGATGTTCGGATGATTCTTGACTGCCTCAATCAGGCTGGTCTGGATTTCAGCTCCTGTATTGTCCTTGTGATGCAGAATACGGAACTCTGAATGGCCTCCTTCTTTGTGAAGGTCGAATTCTCCGTCTTCTTTCTTGTCAAAATTAACTCCCCATTTTATCAGTTCCTCGATTTGGGAAGGGGCATTTCTGACTACTTTTTCTACGGCTGCAGAATCGCTGATCCAGTCTCCTGCCACCATGGTGTCGTGGATATGTTTTTCGAAATTATCCACTTTTAGATTCGTAACCGAAGCGATACCGCCTTGGGCATAGTAGGTATTGGCTTCTTCCAGTCCGGCTTTACAGATGAGTGCAACCGAACCTTTATGCGCAACTTTCAGCGCAAAGCTCATTCCGGCAATTCCTGAACCGATAACGAGAAAATCGAATTTTCGTACCATAGTAATGACTATATATATGGGTACAAAGCTACAAAAAAACAATTACGGGTGTACGGTATCTCGGTTTTTTTTCAAAACAACCTGAAGGCTGTATGGTTTTTATTGATAATTTGTTATCTTCACGGAGGATTAATGATAAAACGTAATATAAAATCAATGAACCGAACTTTTCATTCTCAGGTTGGCGGCTGGTACTGGCTGCTGATGGCAGTGACTGCTTTTTTATTGTTCGACTTTTTCTGGTTTCATTATACTGTGCCTACTTTGCTGATGGCCGTAGTCATGATTTTTGAAATTGAGATGCTGATTCATACGCGTTATGTGGTATCGGCCGATAAGGTGCTTTATATCGAAAGCGGGCGTTTTGTGCCCAATCGGGAGATTCCTCTGGCAGCCATCTCGGAAATGCGGCAGGTGAAGTCGTATGCACTGGCACCGGCATTGTCTTTCCGGCGTATTGAACTGAGCTATGAGGTGAAAGGGAAAAAGGAGAAGGTCTGGGTTTCTCCGCAGAATGAGGAGGATTTCATGCAGTGGATTAACCGGAAAAAAGCAGAGTTGACAGACGAATAATCTTATCTGTAAGATACTATGGAGGTTTTTAAATCGAAAGATACGCCGGGCGTCCTAGCCGGTAAACTGGCTGGTTTCTGTCTGTTGCTGGTAGTGGCGGAGTTGTGGATGATGAGCAGATCGTGGATAGCCACTTCGGCGCTGATGCTTTTCTGGATACTGGTGAGCCTGTACGTGACGGTAAAGGAATATCGGATAAAGGACAACGGGGAGGTGGAGGTAATCAGCTATTTGGGCGTGCTGCGGACTACATGGCGAAATGTCTCCCGCATCGTCGTTGACAGAAAGCGAGGGGCTGTGCAGCTTACGGCGGAGGGAAATAACCCGAAGCAGTGGTATTCGGTACAGGAGTTGGACGGGCTGATAGAGAGGCTCCGTACACATTATCCGGAGATGGAGGAAATATATATTAATTGAATAAATTACAACGATACATGTTTAACCTGTTAATCTGATCAAGGTATATGAAATATCAAGTAGCTATCATTGGTGGCGGTCCGGCCGGATATACAGCGGCTGAAGCGGCTGGAAAAGCCGGATTGAGCGTGGTCTTGTTCGAAAAGAAAAGTGTAGGCGGGGTGTGTCTGAACGAAGGATGCATACCGACCAAGTCGCTGCTCTATTCGGCAAAGGTGTATGATACGGCGCGTCATGCTTCAAAATATGCAGTCAGTGCATCGGAGGTTGCCTTCGACCTGGGAAAAATCATTGCACGGAAATCGAAGGTGGTACGTAAGCTCGTACTGGGAGTGAAAGCCAGACTGACTGCCTGTCAGGTACATCTGGTGCAGGGAGAGGCTTATGTGGCCGATGCACATACGGTAACCTGTGGAGGGGAAAGCTATGAGTGTGACCATCTGATTCTTTGTACGGGAAGTGAAACGGTGATTCCTCCTATTCCCGGGCTGGAGCATATTGAGTATTGGACACATCGTGAGGCGCTTGAGAACAAGGAACTGCCTGCTTCGCTGACCATTGTGGGGGGAGGTGTCATCGGAATGGAGTTTGCCTCTTTCTTCAGCAGTCTGGGAGTGCCGGTTACGGTGATTGAGATGATGGATGAGATTCTTGGAGGACTGGATAAGGAACTGGCAGCATTGCTTCGTGCGGATTATGCCAAGCGGGGGGTGAATTTCCTGTTGAATACCCGGGTGACTTCCTTCGAGAAAACAGCAGAGGGTGTACGGATAGGTTATGAAAATGCGGCTGGAAGCGGTGCGCTGGAGTCGGATAAGGTATTGATGAGTGTGGGACGCCGGCCGGTGACTGCGGGATTCGGACTGGAGAATCTGAACATAAGAATGACGGAACGGGGACGGATTGAAGTGGACGAGTTCATGCAGACCTCTTTGCCCGGAGTATATGCCTGTGGAGATTTGAACGGAAAGTCGTTATTGGCACATACTGCGGTCAGACAGGCGGAAGTAGCGGTACATCATTTGCTGGGAAAGGAAGATGCCATGAGCTACAAAGCCATTCCGGGAGTGGTGTATACCAATCCGGAGATTGCTTCGGTAGGAGCTACGGAAGAAGCACTGGTGAAAGCGGGAACGGCCTACCGGGCCATCAAGTTGCCTATGGCTTATTCGGGACGGTTTGTGGCTGAAAATGAAGGCGTAAACGGTCTGTGTAAGGTACTGGTAGATGATGCGGACCGTTTGCTGGGAGTGCATATCCTGGGCAATCCGGCTTCGGAACTGATAGTGATGGCCGGTATGATGATTGAAGACGGACGGAAGTTGTCCGACTGGAAGCGATATGTCTTCCCGCATCCGACTGTGGGTGAGATCTTCCGCGAAATGGAATGAATCTTCTGAAAAAAACGTATTTTTGTATGCTGACAACGGAGGCGCTGCCTGGTCTGACGGGCAAAGGCTCCGTTGTCTTTTTATGGTGTGGGACGATTGATTTTAATGTTTGGTTATGAAATATCTGATTGTAAGCGTGTGGATGTGTTGCTCGGTCCTTTCGGGTTGGGCACAGTCTGTGGCACAGAAACTGGACAGGTATGTCCAGTCGGCGGCTTTGTTGGAGCGTTCGGAGGTGGGAATAGTGGTGTTCGACCTGACCGACGGTACCTCGGTGTACCGGTATCAGGATAAAAAGCTTTATCGTCCGGCTTCTGTGGAAAAAATTGTGACGGCAGTGACGGCACTGTCTGTGCTGGGAGAGGACTACCGGTTTGAAACCCGGATGGGATATGTAGGAGAGATTACTCCCGACAGTGTACTGAAGGGGGATTTGTATGTGCGCGGAGGCTTTGATCCGGAATTCATGCCGGATGACTTGGAGCGTCTGGCCCGAAGTATCCGTAGCATGGGTATCAACCGCATCTCGGGGAAACTGATAGGAGATGTTTCTCTGATGGATTCGGTGTACTGGGGTGCCGGATGGTCGTGGGACGATACTCCGGAAGCGTTTCAGCCTTATCTCTCTCCTTTGATGCTGAACAGAGGCTGTGTGGATATTACAGTGCGTCCTTCTGAGCCGGGTATGCCTCCGTCGGTTACTGTCTTTCCGGAATCGGACAGTTATACGGTTGAGAATGCGGCACGGAGCCATGCTCCGGAGTGTGGAACGGTCCGGATTACTCGCGACTGGCTGCATCACAGCAACCTGATTCAGATCAGTGGGAATGTGACCCGCACACAAAAGCGTACCCTTAATGTGTGTGACCCGGCTTGTTTTTTCCTTCGCTCTTTCCGGAATGTATTGTATAAACAAGATATACACGTAGAGGAGGTAGCGCAGGGAATCATTCCTGATACGGCAGTGGTATGGATGGATACGGTGGTTCGTCCGCTGGACCCTGTACTGAAGCGTGCCTTGAAGAAGAGTGATAATCTGTCGGCGGAAGCCCTGTTCTATCATCTGGGAATCCATGAAAAAGGAATGCCATATTCCGGTGTGGAAGAGTCGCGGGAGGTGATATGCCGTTTTATGAAGGACAAAATCGGGCGTATCCCGGAGAATTACCGCATAGCCGACGGAAGCGGGGTTTCGCTCTATAATTACATTTCTCCCGATTTGCTGGTGGAGTACCTGAAATATGCATATTATCATTCAGCCGTTTTCCAGCCTTTTTATGAGGCTTTGCCGATTGCAGGGATAGACGGGACGTTGCAGCACCGGATGAAGGGAGGAAAGGCATACCGCAATGTGAGGGCGAAGACGGGAACCGTGACGGGAGTGAGCTCACTGGCCGGATATGTCCGCAGCAGGAACGGTCACATGCTGGCTTTTGCCATCATTAATCAGAATGTGCTGAAAGGGAAAGAGGCCCGTAATTTCCAGGATAAGATTTGTGAGATACTGGCCAACTGATGCCGGTATTGGGTGTAAACGAGATAAAAGGGAAGGATTATTTCCTGCAGGAGGAAACCTGATAGTCTCCAGAAAGGAGAGGGGTCAGCCTGCGGAAAATAATCCTTTTTTATTAAATGAACCAGTGTGGCCATAGCTTGAAGGTGCTGCACACGCTGCCGGTCCGGTATTTAATCGAATACCTTGAAGGAATAGCCCTGTGACAGCAGCCATTCAATGGAACGGGGCAATGCATACTTCATATTCCGTTCCGATTTCAGCGAATCGTGGAAAGTGATGATCGATCCGTTTCGTGCATATTTCTTTACATTCTGGAAGACCTGCTCTCCGTTCAGGCGCTTACTGTAGTCTCGGGTAACCAGGTCCCACATGACAATGCGGTATTTTTTCTTCAGTGTAAAATACTGCATCCATCGCATGTGTCCGTGCGGGGGACGGAACAGATCACTCTGCAAATATTCATCTGCCTTATCCGTATTGGCCAGGTAGTTCTTGCTCAGGAATTCAAAACCCCGGATATGGTTGAAAGTGTGGTTTCCGATCCGGTGTCCCCGTTCCACTACCATCTGATATTCTTTCGGATGCTTGCGGACATTATCTCCTACCATAAAGAAAGTGGCTTTGATGTGATATTTGTCCAATAAATCAAGTACCCAAGGAGTAATCTCAGGAATCGGTCCGTCGTCAAAAGTCAGATATACAGCTCTTTCTTTCTTATCCATTCGCCATAAAGCTCCGGGATAAAGCCATCGCAGTAAAAGTGGCGGTTGTTCTATCAGCATGTTATGATTTTTTTCAAAAAATAAGGTTGCATCAATGAAAGACAGGCTTTCCTGATGCAACCTTATAGTATACTATTTAATTGTTAACTTCTCTCTTCGGAGCTCCTATACGCTGTTCCAGAAGCTGATACAACTGATCAAACTTCTGTGCATAATGCGCAGCGGTTTCCGACAACTCGTCGGTCTGCTTTCCGTCGAGGGTGGCGAGTGCCTTGCATACATCATCCAGGATATAGAAGTGACGCATACACTCTTCGTATGAACCGGTAAAGCGGTCGTCATCCAGACTCAGGTACCATGATGCATATTCTACTGAGTTATTGGCCAGCTGGTCGAGGATTTCTTCTGCTTTCTGTATTTCTCCCAAAGCCTTATAGTTGTCTGCCATTTCTTTTGAACTGCTGTAGATATAGTCGTGGCGTACGGTGGTACTTGGGATTACCTTCTCACAGTAATTCAGTACTTCCAGGGCCTTGTCCTTCTTTCCCTCTCTGATCAGCTGGCTTGCCAGTTGCACGAAGAGGCGGCGGTGGGTATCGCACATGCGCAGTACCGTTTCGTCAAGATAGATATCCGGGTTGTCGATACCGCCGAACTTGAACTTGTGCATCAGGTTATCATACATCTTCTCAGAGTCAATGGTACGTCCCAGTTTTGCATTGTTAAACGGTGTAATTCGATAAGCCAGTCCCTCCTGCAGGAAGTTGTTGGTCAGGTTCAGGTGGTTGTTCGAACCTACGGTGATGGCCATATACAACGGTCTTTCCCAGTTGGTGTTGGCCAGCATTTCCAGCATCATCAGCTCGCTCTTGTAAAGCACACGCTTACCCTTCAGCGAGATATGCATGTATTCAGGAATAGAGTCAGGCACCAGCATACCCGAGCGCTTGATGGCTTCCTTATCCAGTTTCATTACGATACTGTCGGTCGGAATCATCTGCAGTCCGCTTTCTTTGGCACGTACCCAATGCTTCAGGATATTCTTCAGCTCATATGGGTTGTCACCGAATTCCTTCTTGGCTTCTTCCGGATTCTGCTTATAGAAATTATTGATGGTCTCCATGGCTTCCGGACGTACGTAAACTGCCTCATTGTGTCCCTGTACATAGTCGATACGGTCCCAGTCGATGGGGACAGAAGGTGAATCGTATGCCGGACGGCGCATCTGGTCGATGTACCAGTCGGTCTGCAGGTAACTCAGGTTACATACACGTACATCCGTACGGAATCCCTCTGTTTCCTGGTTATACCACAATGGGAACGTATCATTGTCTCCGTTGGTGAAAATAATCGGATTTCCCTCTGCCTGTACCGTACTCAGGTAGTTCTGTCCGAAGTCGCGGCAGGTATAACGTCCGCTGCGGTCATGGTCGTCCCAGGTCTGGCTGACCATCTGTATCGGTACCAGCAGACCGATTACGCTGGCCAGTACGGCAGCCGGTTTTTCTCCCATCTTGTTTCGCAGCCATTCGGCGATAGCAGCCACACCCAGACCAATCCAGATAGCAAATGCATAGAACGATCCGGCATACGCATAGTCTCGCTCACGAGGCTGCTGCGGTGTCTGGTTCAGGTAAAGCACGATTGCCAGTCCGGTCATGAAGAACAGGAAGAATACAATCCAGAACTGCTGGATTCCCCGGTCTCCTTTATAGGCTTGCCAGAACAGTCCCAGCAGTCCCAGAATAAGCGGCAGGCAGTAGAATACATTGTGACCCTTGTTGTTCTTCAGTTCTGCAGGAAGCAGCGTCTGGTCGCCCACAAGGTAATTGTCTATAAACGGAATACCTGTAATCCAGTTTCCGTGTTCTATTTCTCCCTGTCCCTGTATGTCGTTCTGACGTCCGGCAAAGTTCCACATGAAGTATCTCCAGTACATGTAGTTCAACTGGTAGATGAAGAAGAACTTGATGTTGTCCCACTGTGTCGGAACTTTCACCATGATCATTTCTCCACACTGGTCGTACGGCACCTGTCTGCCTTCGATACCTCCTACCCAGTTTTCATAAGCCTTTGCATGGTCGGCACTGTACATACGCGGGAAGAGCATATTCTGTGCATACTTGTATTCCGTCTTGTTGCGTACTACTTCGTAGCTGTCTTTTTCATCCGGATTTTCCTTTTCCTTACGCTGGTATACCGGGGCACCTTCCGTTACGTCGTATACACAACCTCCGTCTACCTGTTTCAGGGCAGGCTTGGATGCGTATGTCTGTCCATAGAACAGCGGACGGGTACCGTACTGCTCACGTCCCAGATATTCTCCCAGGGTGAAGATGTCTTCCGGAGAGTTCTGATCCATCGGCGTATTGGCCGAGGAACGGATGACGATTACCGCGTACGAAGAATATCCTACTACAATCATCATCATTGCCAGCAAGGAAGTATTCAGGGTACGGGCACTTACACGGTATTTTTCCGGCAGGTTCATGAAGAGATAAGTTCCCAGTACTGCCAGTACCAGCAGACCGATGAGTACGCTGCTCCATCCGTGTCCGTAAAAAGGAATACCCAGCAGTGCGACAGTCAGCAGGAAGGAAAGGTTCATCCGCTTCTGGCTGTGTACGGTAAAGCTCTCGTATACACCCCAGATAAGGCTGGCTGCCAGTACGATGATATACACAATCAGTCCTGTGTTGAAAGAGAATCCCAGGCTGTTGACAAAGAACAGTTCAAACCATCCTCCTACCTTTACGATACCCGGAACGATACCGTAAAGCACGGCGGCCACCAGAATCATGGAGCCTACCAGGGCAATCAGACTGCCCTTGAGATTGGCATTCGGGTTCTTCTTGTAATAATAAACCAGTACAATGGCCGGAATACACAACAGATTCAACAGGTGTACACCGATAGAAAGTCCTGTAAGGTAAGCAATTAATATCAGCCACCGGTCGCTGTGCGGTTCATGCGCACGGTTTTCCCATTTCAATATCAGCCAGAAAACGACGGCTGTGAAAAGGCTGGAATATGCATATACTTCTCCTTCTACTGCACTGAACCAGAAAGTGTCACTCCACGTATAAGCCAGGGCTCCAACCAGTCCGGAACCCATGATGGTGATTAACTTTCCGACAGTCATATTCTCTTCGTCCGGACAAATCAGTTTCTTTGCCAGATGCGTGATGCTCCAGAACAGGAAAAGAATACAGGCCGCACTCATCAGGGCACTCATGATATTCACCATCATGGCCACTTTCGAGGGGTCGCTTGTAAACTGACTGAACAAATTGGCGGTAAGCATAAAGAAGGGGGCACCGGGCGGGTGACCTACTTCCAGTTTATACCCAGTCGTAATAAATTCGGGACAATCCCAAAAACTGGCAGTCGGTTCGATGGTCATGCAGTAAGTGAACGCTGCAATGACGAAGGCAAGCCATCCTACCAGATTGTTGATCTTGTTGTACTGTTGTTTCATGTAATTATTTTGTTTCTCGTTAATTTTCAGTTGAAATACGCGCAAAGATAGTGATTTTCACCTCAGGGAGGCGGAGTGATACCTAGTTTTTCGTTTTTTTATACTTCCTGAGTGCCGTACGCCTCGTGATGATGACATTTCAATACCCGATGCGGCAAATTTCCGTGTCCTAGCAGTTCAATCGGACAGCCGAAATGCTCTTCCAGCCACTCGGCCGGTACTTCCGTATCCGGGTGATAGTCCAGTGTGCCGTTGATGCAGGCTATCGACTTCACATTCTGCAGTACGGTACCGATGTCGTGGCTCACCAGGATGATGGCACATTCGCGGTTGATTTCTTCCAGCAGAGAATAGAGTTTCGCTTCGAACCGTTTGTCGATGTACGTATTCGGTTCATCGAGAATCACGACCTGCGGGTCGGAAACCAGTGCCCTTCCGAGCAAGGCCCGTTGCAACTGTCCTCCGCTCAACTGACCGATGGCTCTTTTTTCCAGTCCTTCCAGTCCCATGCGGACAATGATTTCCTCCACCTTCCGGTGCTGTTCTTTTGTAAAGGCATGAAAGAGAGACTTCTGACGGTTCAGTCCCGAAAGTACGACCTCATAGACCGAAATCGGAAACTTCTTGTCAATCGAACTGTATTGCGGGAGATACCCCATACTGATTTCCGGCACCTCCTTTCCTTCCTGGAAAAAACGGATTCTTCCGGATACAGCCGGCAACAGTCCCAGCATCACCTTCATCAGCGTAGTCTTTCCTCCTCCGTTCGGGCCGATGACCCCCAGAAAATCATGTTCATAGACGGTCAGGTCGATATTTTCCAATACCGTTTTACCGTCGTAGGCTGCGTACACCTTTTCCAGCTGTATAATAGGATGTTGATTCATAGATTTCTCAGTTACCTAAAACCTTTGCGATGTGTCTCATTTCGGCATCCCAGTGATAGTTGAGCGGATTGATTTCCACTACCTCGGCTCCGATTTCCCTGGCAATGATCTCTGCGTTCCGGCTGTCGAATTCCTTCTGGATAAACACTGTTTTCACTTTTTTCTCCTTGCACTGACGGATGATTTGCTGCAAGTGTGCCGGTGAAGGCTCCTTGCCTCCCTCTTCGATGCTGATCTGCTCCCATCCGTAGTCACGTGCCAGATAAGAAAGTGCCGGATGATAAATCAGAAACGCTCCCTGTGAGCCGGCCAGATGCGCCTTGACTTCCATTTCCAGTTGTCCGATGACCCCCATCAGACTGTCCGTACGCGCGCGGTAATATTCCCGGTTCGGTTCATCCAGCTTGCAGAGTGCCTGGTATACATTGTCGGCGATGACCCGCGCATTGGGAATTGAGTTCCATATATGCGGTTCCACTCCGGTCTCGTGTCCATGGTGTGCATGTCCGTGGCAGTCTCCCTGCAACAGTTGAACCCCTTTGGAAAGGTCGAATACCTCCATCTGCGGAACATTCTTGGTCAGTTTGTCCATCCAAACCTGTTCAAACCCGATGTATCCGATACGCAGGAAGGCCTGACTTTTATTCAGTTTGACCATCTGTTGCGGAGTCGGGTCATAAGTCTCCGGATTTCCTCCTTCGGGAACCATGCTCACTACCTTAAAATGCCCTCCGGCAATAGCTTCTGCAAAATACCTTACCGGTTCGATACTCACCGTCAGTATTTTTTCCTCCTGCTGTTGGTTGCTGTTCTGACAGGCAATGAACCCTAGCATTCCCAACAGTAAAATAATATAATTTCTTTTCATACGCTTTATCTGATTTTATCCAAACAAAGATAATGAAAAAAAGGATGCTTCCATATATTGAAGAATGCTTTTGCAACTCTTCGTTATTTGCAAGCTCTCAGAATTTCCCGTTTTCCTCCCGGAGGTCCCGGCAACCGTTCCACCGTAAATCCCGCTACCTGGAGCATGCGTCTTACCACCCCTTTGGCACAATAAGTCGTCAGTACCCCTCCCTCGTTCAGGCAAGCGTAAAGTGTGTCAAACAGGCTCTGGCTCCACATTTCAGGCTGTTTTTCCGGGGCAAATGCATCAAAATAAATCACATCGAAGTTCCCCTGAAAACGATATTGAGTAAAGTCTCCCAGGATTTTGTGCAGCGTGAAGAAGGGCGTCAGTCGTACGTCGGTATCCCATGCAGCCTTGTGCAGCGCATAGAAATCGTCAGCCGCTTCCGGACAGATTTTCTCCGGATAATCCAGTTGCCCGACCAGTTCGTCATTTACCGGATAGCGTTCAATCGTCGCATAATAGATGTCACGCTGCGCTTGTCCGGCATACAGCAGAGACAGAAAAGCATTCAGTCCCGTTCCGAATCCGATTTCAAGTACCCGCGGAACTTCAGCAAGACTGTGCTTCAGTCCCATGTTGATAAAAATATGCTCCGATTCCGTCAGTGCCCCTTTTACCGAATGATAATGCTCATTCAGTTCGGGTACGAAAAGCGTATAGCTCCCGTCGTCCGTTTTTTCGAGTTGTATCATAGCAAAATATTACAAAGCATGAATAATTCCCAGCGCTGCAGCCACCAGCAAGGCATAGCGCAACAGTTTTCCGGCTGTCATGGAGACGGCTACAATCCATATATTAGCCCTCATCAGTCCCAGTACAATCAGGATGGCATCCCCGATGACCGGAAGAAAAGAGAAAAGCGCCATCCACGCCCCCCTTCCGTGAATAAACCGGGTTGCCTTGTCCATCTGCTTCTGGTCGACCTTGAAATACTTCTCAATCCATTCCATCTTTCCCAGGTGTCCGATCCAGTAACACGTCAGTCCCCCCAGTGCATTGCCCGCCGTAGTGGCCAGTATGGAAGCCACCGGATCGAGCCCCAGGCTGATACAGGCCAGCAGTACCGCCTCCGAACTGAACGGCAGGATGGTGCCTGCCAGAAACGCAGACAGAAACATACCTACATATCCCCAGTCGGTCAGCAGTTGAATAAATGCATCCATAAGTTAAAAACAAACAAGAGGCCGATTATCGCCAGCGTAGCGACAAACAGCCAGTAAGTGAAACGTTTGAAAGAAAGTGCAAACAAGTGCCCTCCCGCCAGGGCGGCCGGAATCAGGGCAACCGGCAGCAGATCGGGTACCAGATGAGGCTGTACCAGCATGATCAGGTGGATACACAGTCCCATCAGCAGGACACACCGCATCATGATGCGTGTCTGAACCTTGTCTTTATACGAATCCTGCAGATAGACCACTCCGTAGATAACCGACAATATCAGGGTGATTCCCCAGGATACCCATACTTCCACTCCCTGATCGTACCGGATAGGAGCGAAGGTCACCATCTCTGCCAGTTTCGGCAGAATCCTGCTGCCTTCTCCGATGTACAACTGGTAGCAGAACAGGAACCACAAAGGGAGGAAAAGACCGATGATGCCGGCAAAGAAACTCCGGGCACTGAACGAGCGCAGGTTGATCATGTAGATGTACATGAAAGGTGCCAGCCAGCAAAAAGTCGGCACAATCAGTCCCGCAATGCCCAGCCAGAGAAAGGCATGGAAAATAGTGGTAGAAGCATAGGGCGACTCGTAGCTGTGGAACAGCGAGTACAGGATGCCTATAAAGCACACAGGCAGCAGGCACGAGGCCGACCATCCGTGCAAGAATGTAAAGGAGGCATATCCCAACAGGAACAAGGCCGAAGGCAGGGTAGTCCGTGTCCGTATCAGCGCAAACCGGGTATCTGTTTCCTGCAGCAAATATGCAGATACACAGGCACAGAGAAACGATCCCAGTTGTTCCCAGTCTCCGATAGAAGGTATCAGCCACAATATCAGAGAAATAAAAAAGACGGCCGGGAGCGTTCCCCTTCCGGTAGCCGTTTCATACTGAAATCTGTTTCTGCTATACATAATGGGAAAAAGAATAAACTGCAAAACAGGCTGTATCAACCCACCCGTCCCCGGAAAGCAAAATCCGGCCGATGTTCCGATACAACCTGTCCCGCAAAGGTTATTTATAAATCAAATCCGATATCTGAGCGGAAATATTTCTTTTCGAACGAAATCTTTCCGGCATTGGTGAACGAAAGTCTCAAGGCTTCTTCCTTGTTGGCTCCGTAAGAACTTACCGCAATCACACGTCCTCCGGCAGTCACTACCTGTCCGTCTTTCATGGCAGTTCCTGCATGGAACACAATGCTTCCTCCAGCCTTTGCCTCTTCGATACCGCTCATCGGGAATCCCTTTTCGTAGGCTTCCGGATAACCTCCCGATACCAGCATGACACATACTGCCGAGCGCGGGTCGATTTCCAGTACCTTCTCGTCCAGGTTGCCGGCAGCCACTCCTTCGAAGAGTTCCACCAGGTCGCTCTTGATGCGCAGCATCACACTTTCTGTTTCCGGGTCGCCCATGCGTACGTTGTACTCGATGACCATCGGCTCACCCTTCACATTGATCAGTCCGAAGAAAATGAATCCCTTATAGTCGATGCCTTCGGCAGCCAGACCCTCTACTGTAGGACGGATGATGCGGTCTTCTACTTTCTGCATCCATTCCTTGTCGGCAAACGGAACTGGAGAAACCGAACCCATACCACCTGTGTTCAGTCCTTTATCTCCTTCACCGATACGCTTGTAGTCCTTTGCCTCCGGCAGAATCTTGTAATTCTTTCCGTCTGTCAGGACAAATACCGAGCATTCGATACCGCTCAGGAATTCCTCGATAACCACCGTAGCCGAAGCGTTTCCGAACATACCACCCAGCATTTCCTTCAGTTCCTTCTTGGCCTCTTCCAGTGTCGGCAGAATCAGTACCCCTTTTCCGGCGCACAGACCGTCTGCCTTCAGTACGTAAGGTGCTTCCAGTGTTTCCAGGAACGCCAGTCCTTCTTCCAGGTTCTCGGCAGTCACGCTCTTGTATCCGGCTGTCGGAATCTGGTGCCGTTTCATAAATTCCTTGGCAAACTCCTTGCTTCCCTCAAGTACCGCTCCGGCCTTTGACGGACCGATTACCGGTACGGCTTTCAGTGCTTCGTCGTTCTTAAAGAAATCATATACACCCTTTACCAGAGGATCCTCCGGGCCAACCACTACCATGTCAATCTGTTTTTCGATGACAAACTGCTTGATGCCCTCAAAGTCATCTGCCTTGATGGCTATATTTTCACCTACCTCCTGTGTGCCCGCATTTCCCGGAGCAATGAAGAGTTTCTCGATTTTGGGACTCTGAGCAATTTTCCATGCCAGTGCATGTTCGCGTCCGCCTGAACCTAATAGTAAAAGTTTCATATATCTTAATGTTTCTAGTATTGTGATTAATGACTAATTGTTATTTCAGGAAATCCATAAAGTAACGGGTAATGTGCTGGTGCAGATGTACCCTGTCACGTCCCGTCATGTTGTGACCGTCTTCCGGATAAATGAAGAAGTCGGGATGTGTGCCCGCGTCAATACATGCCCGCAGGAAGGTGTAGCTGTGCTGCGGCACGCACGTAGGGTCGGTACCTCCGTGAATGATCATCAGCCGGCCTTTCAGGTTGCCTGCTTTCTCACGCAGGTTCGAACCCTTGTAGCCTTCCGGATTGCTTTGCGGAGTGTCCATGTAGCGTTCGCCGTACATTACTTCATAGAACTGCCAGTCGATGACCGGTCCGCCGGCAACACCTACCTTGAAAATTTCCGGATAGCTCAGCATCAGGTTGGTGGTCATGAATCCTCCGAAGCTCCAGCCGTGTACACCGATCTTGTTTCCGTCGACATACGGCAGCGACTGCAGGAACTTGGCTCCTTCCACCTGGTCCTTCATTTCTTCCACACCCAGGTGACGGAACGTGCAGTTTTCAAACTGAATGCCCCGGTTGTCGCTTCCCCGGCTGTCTACTGTCAGCATGACAAAGCCCTGTTGTGCCATGTACAGGTCCCATCCGCGTGCGTCGTAGAAACGCGTGTTGTGAATCATCTGTGCGTGAGGTCCGCCGTACACATAAATGATGGCTGGATATTTTTTTGCCGGGTCAAAGTTCACAGGCTTGATGAGGCGGTAATACAGGTCCGTCTTACCGTCGGCAGCCTTCAGGGTGCCCAGTGTGATTTCCGGCATATTGTAAGCTTCCAGCATCGGGTCGGTAGCCGTGAACAGGGTCACTCCCTTTTTGCCGTTGGTCGGAAGGAGGGAGATTTCACGTGGAACACTGTTCGAAGTGAAGTTGTCAATCACGTAAGTACCACTTGCCGAGAGTTGTCCCTGATGCATGCCGTCAGCATTGCCTATCAGCGTACGCTTGCCGTTTCTCACATTCAGGCTGAACAGGTTGGTCTGCAGCGGAGAAACCTCCGTACTGCCGATAATCACTTCTTTGCGTGCGGCATTAAATCCCAGAATCTCCTGCACCAGCCAGTCTCCTTCGGTCAGTGCTTCGGTCTGCAGGTATTCGCAATACTGACTCTCTGCATCCTTGCCCTGCTTCCATTCGCCTTTGAGACGCTTTTCCGTATCCATCAGATACAGATGGTGGAAACCGTCGCGTTGGCTCCAGTAGATGAATTTGGTATCATCCCATGGCAGGAAAGTCAGCGGATGCTGAGGCTCTACGTAGCGGAGATGCTTTTCTTCGTACAATACCTCCTCCTTGGCTCCGGTAGCTGCATCATAGCTCACCAGTTGCGCATGATTCTGGTCGCGGTTCAGTTCGATGACATAAATATGCTTCTCGTCCGGACTCCAGCTGATGTTGGTGAAATAACGGTCGGTAGGGTCGCCTGCCTGCAGGTAGATCGTTTTGCCGTCTTTCACGTGGTACACGCCCACAGTCACCTGATGGCTGGTCATTCCGGCCATCGGATAAGTATCCGGCTCTACCTCTGCAATGCGCTTGGTGGTATTCACCTGCGGATAGTCGGTCACCATGCTCTGGTCCATGCGGTAGAAAGCCAGGTAGCTTCCCTTCGGACTCCAGAACGTTCCCTTCATGATGCCGAATTCATTGCGGTGTACGGCCTGTCCGTATACGATGTTCTTGTCGTTCTCCTCTTTATTGCCCATGCACACCGGATTCACCATTTTGCTGTAATCTCCCTGCTGTGTCAGGAACAGGTTCTTTCCGGCCGTGTAAGCCACCCAGCCGTTTTCCTCGCAGAAATCAAAGTTGGCTGCTCCCTTTTCAGTGATGCGTGCCACTGCAGCAATCTTTCCGGCACCGAAATCGTAGGTCAGGAAATAACCGTCGTGAAAGATCCGGACCATCTTCTTGTCAGCCCATGGTAGTGAGGCTGCCGTCAGTGAGTGCAGCGGCTGTATCTCAGCCTTCAGCTGCTTCAGGGCCTGGTTCATTTCATCGAGGGTAACCAGCGTACTCTCTTTTCCGGTCTTGGTATCAATTCCGATGATTTGTTCCGCATCGGTGCGTACACAGTTGTCTCCCCACCACTGTATTCCCGGCAGACTCTTGGGAACCAGATTGTAATAATTGCTACCTCCGGGAATCACATCCTCCAGGGTAAATGATTTTTTTTCCTGTGCCGGTACTACCGTTGTCATGGTAAAGAATAAAAGAATAAATTGAAATAATCTTTTCATTGATTTAAAATCTGTTTGGGTCACTAGCTATTATGAAAAAACCGCAGAACACACGAACAGACACAAGTTCATAAATTGAATGCTATGCCTTTTCGTGTCTTTTGCGGTAATGAGTTTATGCTTCGGATTTAATCTTCCGTTTCATTTTCCTCTGCTCTTCTGCGTTTGTGCATATAGCGTGGAGCAGGAGCCGCCTTCGGACGTCCGTCGTCGGTAGAAGGGCGCGGAGTGCGCGGTTTGCTGTCTTCCTTGTACTTGAAGTTGCTGTTGCGCTCTTTTCCGTATTCCTTTCTGTCGTAGTCCTTACGTTCCCCGCGGAAGTTCGTTCTGCGTTCTTCGCCCGCATCTCCCTTCCGGTCTCCGCGGAATCCGCTGCCCCGCTTGCCCTTGTAGTCTACCTTTTCGGCAGTCTTCCGGTTTCTGGCAGGACGCTCCTCTCTTTTCGGCTTGAATTCCTTGTCGCTGTTCTCGCTGCGGTATTCCTTGTATTTCCCGTCGAAAATCTGGTACTTGCGGAACTGACATTCCAGGGCTCCGTTGAACAACGGTACCTTTACCGAAGGTTTCAGACCGATCTGGTCAAAGCATTCGTCGCGGTAGCTCAGGATCCAGGCATCGTTGCCGGTAAAGGCATGCTTCAGGCGTTCGCCGATCATCTGATACAGTCCGAGCAGGTCTTCTGACGAAATACGTTCTCCGTACGGAGGGTTGGTGACGATCAGGCTCTTTTCCTTTGGCTGTTCAAACTGCTGGAACGGCTGGATGCGCAACACGACGTCGCGGCTTACACCGGCAGCCTTTACATTGTGTATGGCAATCTCATTGGCTTTCGGATTGTTGTCGTATCCGTAAATCTTATGTTCGAACTCGCGTTCCTGTGAGTCATCGTTATAGATAGAGTCGAACAGTTCCTGGTCAAAGTCTTTCCATTTTTCGAATCCGAACTCCTTGCGGAAGACTCCCGGAGCGATGTTGCGTGCAATCAGTGCCGCTTCGATAGGAATGGTTCCCGAACCGCACATCGGGTCGATCAGGTCGCATTCGCCTCTCCATCCGGTCATCAGAATCATACCGGCGGCCAGTACCTCGTTCAAAGGGGCTTCCACCTGCTCCTGACGGTATCCGCGGCGGTGCAGCGATTCGCCCGAACTGTCGAGCGACAGGGTACAGCGGTCTTCCGCCACATGGATGTTGATGGCCAGGTCCGGATTATTGATCCGCACCGACGGGCGGTTTCCTGTTTTTTCACGGAAATAGTCTACAATCGCATCTTTTACCTTGTAAGCCACGAACTTAGAGTGGCGGAATTCATTAGAGAACACTACGGCATCTACGGCAAAACTGCTCATATTGTCCAGATAGTTTTCCCATTCGATACTCTTCACTGCCTCATACACGTCATCGGCAGTTTGGGCAGAAAAATGTTTGATCGGTTTCAGAATACGGATGGCGGTACGCAGGCAGAAGTTAGCACGATACATCATTGCCTTGTCTCCCGTAAAAGAGACCATGCGGCGTCCAATCTCGATATTTCCGGCTCCCAGCTCGGTGAGTTCTTGTGCCAGAATCTCTTCCAGTCCTTGGAAGGTTTTGGCTATCAGCTCGAATTCTTGGTTCATTATAAATTAAATTACGTAATTTCAATTGATTGTGCAAAATTACGAATTTTCGCTCAGTCGGTCAACACTTTGTATCTCTTTCTTGAAAAGTCTTTTGGAAAGAATCGGCACTTCTTTTGGTGGTTTGTCCGAATTTTGTAATTTTGGCGAATGTTTTTTTACAGAACAAGATTTTCCGGGGAAATATGATGGAGCCACAGATTTTGGAGAAATTGAGAGCGGGAGATGAGAAGGTCTTCCGTGATATTTACGACCGACACTATGTGCTGCTCTGCCGTTTTGCCAATCAGATGCTGAATGATGCGGCACTTTCGGAAGAGATTGTGGATGATGTGATTTTTTACCTGTGGGAGCACCGGAAAGAGGTGGAAATCACTTATTCGATACGGGCGTACCTGATGCGGGCCGTACGTAACCGTTGCCTGAATGAACTGAATTCGCAGACCCGCCGCGAGGAACTGCATTTTTCTTCTTTTCTGCTTCCCGAGAACATGGAACTGCTGGATACCTTGTTTGCCGAGACCGAGCATCCGCTGGGGGTGTTGCTCGAAAGGGAACTGGAGGATGAACTGAACCGGAGCATCGAGGAGCTTCCGGCAGAGTGTCGTATGGTGTTCAAGAAGAGTCGTTTTGAACAGAAAAAATACGAGGAGATTGCTTCGGAACTGGGGATATCGGTCAATACGGTGAAGTACCACATCAAGCAGGCACTGGCTTTCTTGCAGAAGCGTCTGGGAAACTACCTGAAACTGCTGCTGGTGTATCTGTTGGCGGGCAACTGAGGGGATTGTTTTTTCGGATTTCCGGAAAGGACAATATATCAAAATGTCAGAACCGCTGTCTGAGATTCTTTTAGTTGTGTCCTTGGGGTCGGACAGTTTCATTTATCATTACTTTTGAATTTATATTAAGAGGGGGAGTAACCTGGTTTACGGCAGGTTAGCCTATGTCCGGAAAAGAGAAAAACAGAAAATTTAAAGAAAAACGAAAAAAAATGATTTTTTCACTACCCACTCATTGATTTTTTTTGTCTTACCCATAAAAGCACTTGAATTATGCAGCACGATGAACGTACACAGATAGATGAATGGATTGTAGATTACCTGAACGGCACATTAGACCGGAACGCTTTCGGACGCCTGACGCAATGGGCTTCGGTGTCGGAAGAGAACCGTCAGTATGTGCGGCAGCGCCTGGAACTGTGGTTTGCTTCGGACGAAGCTGCCCGTAAAGGAGCTTTCGACAAGGAGAAAGCATTCCAGCGTTTTCTGGAACGGACTGCCGGTGCAGCGTCTTCTTCTGCAGCCCGGCCGACGATGCAGGTGGCCGGACAGCAGGCCGAAAAGTCCGGAAAGGTATATGCCATTTCCTGGAAGCATGTGCTGCGGGTGGCAGCCGTGGTGCTGATTCTGTTGCTTCCGCTGGCCGGTTACTGGCAGGGAAAAGAGGCGGTCAAGCATACGTTCTCGGACATTGTGGTGGAAGCTCCGATGGGTGCCCGTACCAAACTGTATTTGCCCGACGGTACGCTGGTGTGGCTGAATGCGGGTTCACGACTGGTTTATTCACAGGGATTCGGAGTGGACGACCGGCGGTTGAGCATGGAAGGAGAAGGATATTTTGAGGTAACCCGCGATGAGGCTCTGCCTTTTGAGATACAGACCCGGGAAGTGGGACTGAAGGTATTGGGAACCAAGTTCAACTTCCGGAATTATTCGGACGATGAAGAGGTCGCCGTAAATCTGATAGAAGGAAAAGTGGCTCTGCGTAATGAGGTGAAGTCGATGCCCGAACTTTACCTGGAACCGGATGAGAAAATGGTGATGAACAAGCTGACGGGAGAAATGAGAAAAACACATGCCGATGCCTCCCGCTCGAATGTATGGATTAATGACGAACTGTTTTTTGATGAAGATTTGCTGGAGGATATCGCCAAACGCCTGATGCGAAGTTATGATGTAGAGATTGAAGTGGCCGACTCCCTGTGCAACCGCCGTTTCTATGGCAGTTTTAAGGTACAGGGAAATACCATTGAAGAGGTACTCTCTACCATTGCTTCTACCAACCAGATGCGTTATCGCTATGAAAATGAAAAATACATATTATACTGACAAATTACACGAATGTTAAACCTTAAAATTGTAGCACATGAAACATCAGAAACAAGCAGGTTAGAAAAAACACTAATCGGAGAATGCGGGCACATCCTCCGATTCAGTAGAAGTTGTTGTTAACGGAAAAACAACTTTGATTTTAGGACTTTACAAAGATAGTAAATCCTTAATTCTTAGCAATTAGTATTCATCTTTTTTAAACTTAAATCGAAAGAATTATGAGATCATTTAGTAGGGCTATGCTAATAGCCTCGACTGCCTTTTGCTTTAATTTGTCGGCTTTCTCTCAAGATATCTCATTGAAAGTCAATAATGTAACAGTAAAAGAGGCAATGGAGCAGCTGAAAAAAACGTCCGGTTATTCGTTCGTCTTCTCTTCGAACGATGTGGATACAAAACAGCGCATTTCGGTATCGGCCGACAAGGCTACATTGGAAAATGTGGTGAAACAGATTCTGGCAGGGCAGCCGGGAGTCAGCTATGAAATTCAAGGAAAGAAAATCGTTATCAAGAAGATACAGTCCGCACAGAGAAAGTCGGACAAACGCACAAAGGTTACCGGCAAGGTAGTGGATGCCAAGGGAGAGCCTATCATCGGCGCTACCATCAAGGAACAGGGGACAACGAACGGTACCATCACAGACTTCGACGGTAATTTTTCATTGGATATATTTGCCAATTCACTGTTGGAAGTGTCTTATGTGGGCTATAAGAGCCAGCAGTTGAGAGCCGATGCGAGCGGAAATGTGAACGTGACGCTGAAGGAAGACACCGAGGTGTTGGATGAGGTGGTAGTGACTGCGTTGGGTATCAAGCGTTCGGAAAAGGCGTTGACGTATAACGTACAGGAAATGAAGTCGGATGCACTGACTACGGTAAAGGATGCCAATCTGGTCAACAGCCTGGCCGGAAAGATTGCCGGTGTGACCATCAACCAGAGTGCCTCCGGAATCGGCGGTTCTTCACGAGTGGTGATGCGTGGTACCAAATCGTTGTTCGGTGACAACAATGCACTGTATGTCCTGGACGGTATTCCTTTGACTTCCCTGCGTACGGAACAGACTACGTCTTTCTATGAAAACCCGGACGGTGGAGACAGTGACGGTATTTCCAATATCAATCCGGATGACATTGAGAGCATTTCGGTACTGACCGGTGCGGCCGCAGCGGCTTTGTATGGTACAAAGGGAGCCAATGGAGTTATCCTGCTGACCAGCAAGAAGGGTACCAAGGGTAAACTGAGAGTGAACTATTCTAACGATACACAATTCTTCTCTCCGTTCGTGATGCCTGAATTCCAGAATACATACGGCTCTGAAAGCGGTGAGTTTGCCAGCTGGGGAGAAAAACTGGAGACTCCTTCTTCGTACGATCCGAAGGATTTCTTTCAGACAGGATATAAGGAAACCAACTCGCTGAGTGCGTCGGTGGGTAACGACCGGAATCAGTCGTATATTTCAGCTGCTTCTACCAACTCACGGGGAATCATTCCCAACAATATGTATGAACAGTATAATTTCAACTTCAGAAATACTTCTGAACTGATAAAGGATAAATTGAGCCTGGATATCAGTGCTTCTTATATGATTACGAAGAGCAAGAACCAGGTATCTCAGGGACAGTATCATAACCCGTTGATTCCGATTTATCTCTTCCCGAGAGGTGAGGATATCAATAAATATAAGGTATATGAACGGTATAATCCCGACCGTGGCTTCAAGACGCAGTACTGGGAATACGGTGTGCAGGACTTGTCTATGGAAAATCCATACTGGATTATTAACCGGGAACGCTTTGAGAACAACAAGCAACGCTATCTGCTTTCAGGAACACTGAAGTATGATATCAACAAGGACCTGAATGTGGTGGCTCGTCTGCGTATCGACAACTCGGACGACGTATATGAAAGAAAACTTTCGGCTTCTACCGATATGCTGTTCGCTTCTTCAAAGGGTAATTATCTGAACCAGATTACCAAGTTCAATACTGTTTATGGAGATTTGATAGCCAGCTATACGAAGCAGTTGCGCGATTTCTCACTGAACGTGAACCTGGGAGGAAGCTTCACGAACGTAAAGCAGAGTGTGATGGGATATGAAGGTCACCTGCTGACTGTTCCTAACCTGTTTACATTCAGCAATATCGATAAGTCAGGTGCTGATACGAAGGCCATCCAGTCCGGTTATGAAGAAGCCAACCGAGGAGTATTTGCTACGGCACAGCTGGGTTATAAGAGCGCCATCTTCCTCGACGTGACAGGACGTAATGACTGGTATTCTACCTTGGCATTTACGGACCATGAGAAGAGTGGATTCTTCTATCCGTCAGTCGGACTGTCCGGTATTCTGACCGAGTTTGTTGACCTGTCGTCAGTCGGAATTTCCTACTGGAAAATCAGAGGTTCGTTCAGTGAGGTCGGTAATGCTCCTGCACGTTTCCTGACGAATACTACTTATGGAATCTCTGGAGGTGTACTGGAAACCCTTCCGAGTGTTCCTGCTACTTTCCTTGAACCAGAGCGCACAAAATCGTTTGAAATAGGTACTAATATAAGATTCTGGGAGAATCGCTTTAATTTGGATGTTACATACTACAACTCAAATACATACAATCAGTTCTTTACATTTACAATGCCGCCCAGCTCTGGATACAAGCAGTTTTACTTGAATGGCGGTAAGGTGAACAACTGGGGTATTGAGGCCAGCTTCTCTTATAGTGACACCTTCTTTGATCAGTTGCAATGGACTTCTGGCATCACATTTACCATGAACCGCAACACCATCAAGAAGTTGCTGGACGATGATGCCGTCAATCCGATTACCGGAGAAAAACTGTCGGTAAATGAAATCGAGCCGTTTGCTCCTCAGGGAACCTATAAGATGATCCTGAAAGAGGGAGGAAGCATGAACGATATTTATGTGTCAGGACTGAGAACCGATAATGACGGATATATTTACGTGGATCCGGCAACCGGAGGTATCCAGGAGAACCCGAACGTGTGGATGAAGGCAGGCAGTGCAGCTCCGCGTTTCAACTGGGGATGGAACAACAGCCTGAGTTGGAAGGGTATCAACCTGAGTTTTTTGATTACTGCCCGGATTGGAGGCGTAGGAGTATCGGCTACACAGGCACTGATGGACCGTTATGGAGTATCGAAGGCATCGGCAGACGCACGTGATGCGGGAGGAGTCGTTGTAAACGGAAATGGAACCGTGGGTGCGAAGGAGTACTACGGAGTAGTCGGCAGCGGTCTGACCGGAGTATTGTCGGAATATGTATACAGTGCTACCAATGTCCGCCTGCAGGAACTTTCTTTGGGTTATACATTCCCGAAGAGAATGTTGGGAGGTATTTTCAACGAGTTGAGCGTTTCGTTTATAGGAAAGAACCTGTTCATGTTCTATAAGAAAGCTCCGTTTGATCCTGAACTTTCTGCCTCTACTTCAACTTATTATCAGGGTTTTGATTATTTCATGCAGCCTAGTTTAAGAAGTTTAGGCTTTAGTGTTAAGGTATCTCTTTAAGTAATGTAAAAGATGAAAGGTATGAAACTGAATATATTAAGTAGCAAAATTATATTATTGGCCGGTTTGGCTTTGTCGGTCTCTTCGTGTACAGGCGACTTCAGAGACATGAATACCAATGACCATGAAGCGACGGATGACATGCTGGATTATGATAATCTGAGAATCGGAAACTTTATCACTGCCATGGAGCGTGACGTGTTCCCTACAAGTGATGAGGGTGCAGGTGACTATCAGATTGCACAGAATTTGACCGGAGACATTTTTTCCGGATATATGGGTGCCATCAACGACGGTTTCAAGGGAAACAATCATTATAACCTCTCGTTCTCTCGCTGGAACGACCGTGCTTTTGAGGTGGCCTTCACAAAGGTTATGCCGGCATGGAAGCAGATTGTGAGCAAGACCGATCCGGAAAGTATTGAATATGCACTGGCACAGGTGCTAAAGGTAGCTGCCTTGCACCGACTGGCGGATAATTACGGACCGCTGCCTTATACGCGGTTTGGTAAGGACATCTATACTCCGTATGATTCGCAGGAAGAACTGTATATGACCTTCTTTAAGGAACTGGATGAGGCTATCGGTATCATGGAGGATTTTGTATCGAAGACTCCGAACGCCCGTCCGTTAAAGGATTTCGACCTGGTTTATGAGGGCGATTTTACCAAATGGCTGAAATTTGCCAACTCACTGAAACTTCGTCTGGCGATGCGTGTGGTATATGTAGATGAGAACCTGGCCCGTACCAAAGCGGCAGAAGCTGTGAAATCGGGAGTGATGACAGTTGTGGAAGACGGAGCAATGCTGAAATCGGTAGGGGGTATGATTGTCTACAACCCGCTGAAAAAAATCTGGGATGACTATTCGGATACACGTATGGGAGCCAATATGGAATCTTTCCTGAAAGGTTTTGACGACGGTCGTATTGAGGCGTATTTCAGAGTATCTACGTTGGATGACCACGGTTATCATGGAGTAAGAAACGGTATTACCATCAGTAAGAAATCGGATTATACACCGTTCTCCATTCCTAATTTTGAGGCTTCTTCACCGGTACGCTGGATGTGTGCAGCAGAGGTGTATTTCCTGCGGGCAGAAGGTGTATTGAGAGGATGGACAGAACTGGGAAGTGATGCGCAGGCTCTGTATGAAGAGGGTATCAAGCTGTCGTTCCAGGACTGGAAGGCCAATATGAGAAGCGGTTATCTGACGGACAGAACTTCAAAGGCAGCCCCTTATACAGATCCAGTGGGACGTAATAACATACAGGAAGGAAGCGAGTATCTTTCTACCATAACCATTGCATGGGAAAGTTCGGATTCTTTTGAAAAGAACCTGGAACGAATCATTACCCAGAAATGGATTGCCATGTTCCCCGACGGACAGGAAGCATGGACAGAGTTCAGACGTACCGGCTATCCGAAAATATTCCCGGTCATTGTGAACAACAGTTATGGAACGATCGATACGAGAAAGCAGATTCGCCGTATCACTTTCCCTCAGTCGGAATATGACAACAACCAGCAGGAGGTAGAAAAGGCGGTTTCGTTGTTGGGAGGACCCGATACCGGTGGAACAAACTTATGGTGGGATAAAAAGAATAATTATTAAAAATCAATACTATGAATAAGCATTTAATCAAATCGGTTCTTTTGTTTGTACTTGCTTTCATTGCATTTGCTTGTGAGTCGGAAATTGAACGCATACAGATACAGACGCCTATAGAAAGGCCTGCGGAATATTATGAGAATTTACGTGCCTTTAAACGGAGTAAACACCAAATCAGCTGTGGATGGTATAAGAACTGGCTGGCAAAAGGCCCCTGCCGTGCAAACTATCTGGATGGACTCCCGGATAGTCTGGACCTTGTATTCTTGGGATGGGGAGGATGGAAGAACCTGACTGCAGGTCATTTTGAGGACTTGCGTAAGGTACAGCAGCAGAAAGGCACAAGAGTGCTAATCAGTTTCGTGATTGCTGATTTTAATCCGGAAATGTTGCCCAACGGTTATGAAGGTGACAAAAATGAATTCTGGGGTTGGGACAATTCGGATAAGACAAAGCAGGAAGCGGCTATCCGGAAGTTTGCCAATGCCATCTGTGACTCGGTAGATAAGTATGGTTACGACGGTTTCGATTTGGACTATGAGCCTCATTACGGTGGACACGGAGTACTGGCCAGCTATCCGGAAAGAATGGTAATTCTGGTGGAAGAGTTGGGTAAGCGCTTAGGTCCGGAATCGGGTACAGGCAAGTTGCTGGTGCTCGATGGAGAAATCATGGACCCGAGTGTGGCCGACCGTTCGACGAAATATTTTGATTATTTTGTAGAGCAGTCTTATAATGCCATGTCTCCTGCTTCTTTGGACGGACGTTTCAGCGGAGCAAAAAGAGGACTGGTTCCTCCCGAGAGATATGTGCCTGCTGTAAATTATGAAAACTGGGAAACCGGAGGTGGCAACTTCAATCATCCGGAATACGGAACAATACCTGCTATCCTGGGGTTTGCTTACTGGAATACGGTAGATGGCCCGAAAGGAGGCGTGGGTGCACTGAACATGGAAAACGACTTTAAACAAAGTGATAGAGAATATAGTCTGATCCGACAGGCTATACAGATTATGAATCCTGCTAAACATTAATGATTATGAAACTATTGAATTATATCTTGCTTGCAGTTTTTGTCCTGGTATTTGCAGGTTGCAAAGATGCTGATCCTTTTACTGATGTAGTTTATTTTACGGGAACAGAGAGCTCTCCGGTAGTTCGGTATTCTGTAGAGGAACCTACCAATATCGGTCTTTCTGTGACGGCTTCGTGCAAGGTGGAGGCTCCTGTACATGTGAAGTTTACACCGGCATCCAATCTGGTCGATGCATATAACCAGAAGGAAGGTACCAAATATAAGATGCTGCCTGAAAGCTGTTATAAATTTGAATCCAGCGACTTCACCATTGAGGCTGGTCAGCACATCTCTTCTCCGGTAGCTTTGTCTATCACGAACCTGGAAGAGTTTGAAGAAGAGGTGACTTATTTGCTTCCGGTTTCTCTGGTACAGGCCGACGGACTGGACATTCTGACCAGTTCACAGACCATTTACATCGTAATTTCCAGACCGATCATCACTACGGCTCCAAGCATTTCCGGTACATATTTCCAGGTACCGTTTGAAAACGACCCGAGTCTTGGAAACCTGACGCACCTGACCCTGGAAGCAAGAGTAATGGTGAACCAGTTTGCCAATTATAATCCTTATATCAGTACGGTATTTGGTATTGAGGGACACTTCCTGCTTCGTTTTGGTGATGTTACCATTAAGCCTAATCAGATTCAGGTGGCAGGTTCGGGTGTGGAAACCACAGCTCCTACCTTGTTCGATACTGGTAAGTGGTATCATGTGGCAGCTGTATACGACAGTAAGACGGTGAAGATTTACATCAATGGTAAGCTGGATGTCAATAAGGCGGCAGCCGGTACTCCGATCAACTTGGGAGACTATCGCAAGTTCTATATCGGACGTTCAGAAGGAGGACGACTCCTGAACGGTGCGGTCAGTGAGGCACGTGTCTGGAAAAAGGCATTGACACAGAAAGAGATTGTGAATAACATGTGCGGAGTGGATCCGATGTCTGAAGGACTGGTTGCCTACTGGAGAATGAACGAAGGTACCGGAAAGGATCTGAAGGACTGGACCGGTCACGGTTGGGATACTACTTCTTCCGGCTGGGGCAATTTGAACTGGCTGACGGGAGTACGCTGTCCGGAATAACCGGATAAGTAATATGGATTAAATGTTTCAACCTCACGGGGTTGAAACATTTAATTGTATAATGGGACAGATAAACAGGATAGATTGAATCTTACAATGACGATGAAAAAATATATTGTTTTTATAGTATGGCTGGCATTAGTCGGGGTAGTCAATGCTTCTCCCTTAAAACTTTGGTACGATAAGCCGGCTGATCTGTGGGTAGAGGCTCTTCCGCTTGGCAATGGAAGAATCGGAGCAATGGTCTTTGGAGACCCTTGTCATGAGGAATTGCAGTTGAACGAGGAAACGGTGTGGTGCGGTTCTCCTTATAACAACTCCAATTTCAAGGCAAAGGAAGCCCTTCCTGAAATAAGAAACCTGATTTTTGCAGGTAAGAACCTGGAAGCCCAGAATCTGGCAGGACCGGCCATTTGTTCGACGGGGTCGAACGGCATGCCTTATCAGACTGTAGGGTCCTTAAGATTGGACTTTGACGGCATAAAGGAGGTGACCCGCTATTATCGGGATCTGGATCTTGAAAAGGCGGTAGCTACTGTCCGTTTTGAGTCGGAAGGGGTAGAGTATACCCGCGAATCGTTTGTTTCTTTTGCAGACGACCTCTTGATGATTCGTCTGTCGGCTTCCCGTAAAGGAATGATTTCATTCAATGCCCGCTTCACTTCTCCTTATTCCGATGCCAGGAAAAGCGTTTGCAAACCGCAAATCTTGCGTCTCGACGGAAAGGGAGATGATCATGAAGGGGTAGAAGGAAAGGTGCGTTTTACGGCGCTGGGAAAGATCAAGAATGAAGGAGGAAAGGTGGTGGCCTTGTCCGACAGTGTCATTCAGGTCAGAAATGCCAACAGCGTTACTATTTATGTTTCTATCGGTACGAACTTTGTGAACTACAAGGATATCTCTGCCGACCCGGAATCCCGTGCCTTTACAGCACTGAACGTGAAGAAATCGTATGAAAAAAGCCGTCAGGCACATATTGATACCTATCAGAAACAGTTTGGAACGGTATCGCTTGATTTGGGACAGACAGAACAGATGCATAAGCCTACCGACGTGCGGATTGCGGAATTCAATACCACATTCGATCCGGACCTGGTGGCTACTTATTTTCAGTTTGGACGGTATCTGCTCATCAGCAGTTCTCAGCCGGGAGGACAGCCTGCTAATTTGCAGGGTATCTGGAATGAAAAACGGTACGCACCCTGGGATGGTAAGTTTGCGAATGACATCAATCTGGAAATGAACTACTGGCCTGCTGAAATTACCAATCTGTCTTCACAACATGTTCCGCTGGTGGACCTGGTCAAGAACCTGTCTAGGCAGGGTAGGGAGAGTGCGCAGATGTATGGCTGTGAGGGATGGACCGTACATCACATTACGGATATCTGGTGTGCGACAGGAGCGGTGGACCATCCTTTCTATGGAATATGGCCGACGGCCAGTGCATGGCTTTGCCAGCATTTGTGGGACAGGTATCTTTTCTCAGGGGATGTGAACTACCTGAAAGAGGTGTATCCGGTAATGAAGGAGGCATGCAGGTTCTTCTTCGACTACTTGGTGCGTGACCCGAGAAACAACTGGCTGGTGGCTACTCCTTCGTATTCGCCGGAAAACAGTCCAATGTTCGATGGAAAGCACAGTGAGGCTTCTTTGGTGGCAGGGGCTACCATCGATAATCAGATGCTGCACGACCTGTTTGTCAGTACGTCAGAGGCAGCTGCGGCTTTATCGGAGCCTGCATCTTTCGTGGACAGTCTGAAGTATTATATCGCTAATCTGCCTCCGATGCAGGTGGGTAAGTGGGGACAATTGCAGGAATGGATCGATGACTGGGACGATCCGACCGATCAGCACCGTCATTTGTCGCACCTGTGGGGGCTGTATCCGGGACGCCAGATCAATGCCTTTAATGCGCCTTTGCTGGTGGATGCCGCAAAGACATCCCTGACGAACAGAGGAGACCATTCTACCGGCTGGTCGATGGGGTGGAAGGTCTGTCTTTGGGCCCGATTGCTGGATGGAGACAGGGCTTATAAACTGATTTCGGAACAGTTGAGCCCGACACTGGCACAGGAGGGAACGCATGGAGGTACTTATCCGAATCTGTTCGATGCGCATCCTCCTTTCCAGATTGACGGTAACTTTGGATGCACGGCGGGAATTGCTGAAATGTTGCTCCAGAGTCATGCCAATGCGGTGCATTTGTTGCCTGCCTTGCCTTCGAAATGGAAGGACGGTGAGGTCAAGGGCTTAAGAAGCCGGGGAGGATTTACGGTGGAAGATATGACGTGGCATGACGGAAAACTGGACAATGTATTGATTTCTTCTTCGATAGGCGGCACATTGCGTATACGCTCTGAAGTACCGCTGGCTATGGAAGGAGCGGCACTGAAGGAAGCCCAAGGGGAATGTCCTAATTTCTTCTTGAAGAGCCAGGCCATCAAAAAGCCTCTGGTCGATTCATTCGCACCGGTAAAGAAATGGGAAAACAAACGCTATTATGAGTATGACATAGAAACGGTTGCCGGTGGAACGTATCTGTTGAAACGGATGAAATAATGTAGGTTCTTGCCAAAGCCATTATTGTAAGATAAAGAAATGAATCCCGATTCGGTACAGTTTATAAACCTGTCTCCCAATCGGGATTTTTACAATATCAGCCTGGCGAGGAGAAAGCATAGGTGCAAGTTTCATGCAAAGACAGGTTACATATGGAAATGAAATGCCCCAAAAGTTAGCCTAAAACTTTTGGGGCATATTTCATTTTAAACAGCCTTCAATACATTTGGAGGGACAATTCAGAGATAATTATCCTTATTTGAAGGCCATAGGTTAAAGATCATGATTGATTTCAGTTTATCATTATTCTTTTCCGTCAGAACGGATACCGTCTTTCCAGCGTACAGTTCCATTTGCCTGCAAGTCAATGTCGTTTTTAGAAGAATCATGGAATATATTATCTTTTCCTTCATTCATCTTCCAGTAGGCTTCCAGGCCAAGTGTCTCAGGATTGATGGCAAACATATAGTTCTGAATCTGTGACTGAGAAATAGCCTTTGACCACAGACGGAACTCGCTCAGCATACAGTCGCTTGGGAAATATTGGGTTCCAGAGCCAATGAGTGAGAGTTCATTGATTGTCCATTTGGCAGAACCGCTCAAAGGCATTGTACCATCCAATGTACCATTGATGTAAATGCTGAGTGAAGAAGAATTTGCCACAAAGGCAATGTGATACCACTCACCGTCCTTGAAGTCATATCCAGATTCATACTGTGTACCTTGAGTCTTGATCTGCAACATGTTGTTAGGCTTACCGGCATCTCCGAAACGGATATAGATCTCGTCTGGATAAGCACCGAAGATAGCCTGGTTGTTGATTGCATAACGACTCATGTTCATTCTGAATTCCAAACTCCATTCACTGAAGTTAAATGATGGCATCGGTTTAATAGGAACCGTTTTGTTTCTACCATTCAATATTGGTACAGAAGTCACAATTACTTTATCCAAAAGGACAATATAATTTGACAGGTTAGACTGGGTGGAGAAATCACTTGATACTGATTCTACAGCAATAGGGATTGCATAGAGTTCTCCACTTTCTATCTGTTCCTGTGTGAATGGGTTGACATGGATTTCAACAGCAGAAGATAAGGTTGAACCAGCTTCAATGGTAACTTCATCCTGGCTGAAAGAGAATCCGTCGGCAGGCAGCATGTGATAATTGGTTCCATTCGAAATATTATAGGCATTTAAAGCTGCTTCAGATGCCGTTAATCTGGCGGTGACATCTTGGCCGGATTTGTCACTTAAGCTGATAGTAAACGTTCCGTTTGCACCGTTATCAGGGTCTACGACTAATTTAGTCGTAGGGTTAGACATTGCCTGTGTGATAAAGATTTGGTTATTTATCACATCATATTCTGCATTATCGCATGCTGAAAAGCAGCAGGCAGCGATGATTGCAGTAAAAAAGACTTTACTAGAATATAAAATATTTTTCTTCATAACTTATTAACGTTTTATGGTTGGGATTGCTTCCAAAGCTCGTAATGCGCGCATTCCGGAACGTAACCAAGGATAACTCATGTCGTTTTTACTTAACCACGGATATTTCTTATAGACATCATCATTTAAACTCAGTCCATATTCATATTCCATGTGATAAGATCCGAATCCGCCTTTCATGATAGAGTCGCCGTTAATGACCGGAACCCAGCGGGCCATACCTTCCAGAGAATTGAAAACATTACCGTTCTTATCCCGGTAATTTGAAGTACCTCCTGTGGCTGCATATGATTCAAAGTTTTCGGTAACGATGTATTTGCGGGCTACCTGCTCTGCACTCAGTTCTCCTTCGTAATTTTTGATTGTGTTATTTAAACGGCTGTTCAAATCAGTGTCCCCATAACTCTGATAAGCCTGTACAATGAAGTAATCCAACAGAGGACCAGCTTCTTTAGGCATGGACTGAGGTTCACCGTCGACTACCAGCATCTTGCCGGGACCCATATGCTTTCTCATTGACTGGCAGAACATGAGCATACGATCCTGATGGCTTGCCAGATTTCCACCTCCTCCATAATGAGGTTCATAGTCAATATCAAATCCATCGTAATTGTATTTGTGAATGGTATCACAAAGTCCCTTTGCATAGTTGTCAATGGCTTTTCTGATGGTTTCTTCATTATCGTCTGTCCATCCCCAATAAGCATTGACTGCATCTTGTTCAGACTTGAAGCCTTCTTCTTCCCAGGTGTCATATACATGCTGTGGAGTAATCTGCACACCGATATTGGAAATGATGAAACAGAGCAGGGCTTTGGTTCCTTTTACTTCCTGAACGTATTTCAAATCGTTTTTTTGCTTCTCAGACAGGTTTTTCCAAGCTCCCCAGATAGAAATAAAGTCAAGGCTGTCGGGGAGACTGCGCATACTGTGTTCTGAATCGGCACCTGTCCAGTTACCATACCACCCAAAGGTAATCTGATGGTCTTTACGGGCTTTCCATGCACGTAAGTTTTCATAATAATCATCCGGACGATTGTTTTCCAGAAGACTATCTTGACTGATTGATTCTAATTCCGTCCAATCGGAACAAGATACAATGCTTGCTCCAATTAAGGCTGACATTAATATTTTTCCTATATAATGTTTCATAATCATTTGATATTATGTATTAAATTTATTTTGCCCAGAATATTTTCGTATCGTATTGGTCTGGACCACCCAATAACTGCTGTACCGTTCCACTGTTGATGTTGTTCGGGTTATTGGTGTATTCGGTTGGAGTAAATGGAATGCGGTGTGCTACAGTTGTCAATGTCGGATAATTGACAGGCTGATCAGGCAGCGTGAAGAACTTAGGATATCCTGTACGTCTGTATTCACTCCAAGCTTCTTGTCCCAATGGATAGACGGCAAGCCATTTCTGGGTAATAATACGCTCCAGTTTTCTTTCTTCTGTATCTCCATCGTTCCATTTGATAGTGATATCGCTCACGTGGTTTGTTGAATAACTGGCCTTGTCCAATGCTTTATAGTCGGCCTGGATAGAAGTATCGTCATTCAAATAGTTTGCTACACCACTTGCATGCCACTGGTCGAAAGATAATGTGACGCCTTCATTATACAACTCACCTGCACTTTTTCCCATATTCCATCCATACAGTGCGGCTTCTGCTTTCAGGAAGGCAACCTCAGCTGCTGTCATCCAATAATAATTGTCATTGGCCGTTGCTACCGGAGCGGAATATTGGTCAGCTATGGCTTTTGAATCAGGTGATGATCCTGCTCTGAAGCCCACGAACTCCTCTTCATGTCCCGGGAAGGTAGTAGGCTGGAAATACAGTGAAAGACGCGGGTCTTTATATCCTACCATGTAAGAAATAATATCTGCTGACGGTCTGGCATCTCCCCAGCTGACACAGATTTTCCATACGGCTGCGTTGCCCGGGTATGGGAAGGCGGGTGCATCACCATTGTTGATGATTACACCTATAGACTGTGATACAGCTTCTTCAGCCATTTCCTTTGCATATTGTTTTTCACTGTCCACTCTGCTTAAGCGCATGGCAAGACGTAATTTGAGAGAGTTGGCAAATTTGACCCATTTGGTCAGGTCGCCTTTGTACAAGACATCAGCATCTGGCATTAAGGTAGTGGTTCCTGAGCCAATTATGGCTGTCAGTTCATTGATGGCTTGGGTCAACTCTTCCAGCATGGTATGATATACGGTTTTGGCATCGTCATAAGGTACGGCCAGATCTTCAGAGTTGACTTTTGAGTAAGGCAATGCACCATACATATCTACCAGACGGTGCATGGCTGCTACACGTAAGATCTGTGCCCAGTTCCAGGCTGCTCCTGCAGCTCCTGTTTCCTGCTTTACAGCGAACCAGGGAGTCGAGAATTTCTGCATGACGTCATTGAACGGATATGAGTTTCTCCATGAATCTTGGGGAGCATAGATTGCATAGTTGTTCGTATTCCATGCAGCGTTACAAGGTACATTATAACGTCCGTAAGTGTCACCGATGAAATTCGAATTCATCTGGAAAGAGTTTTCTTGTGAGGAAATTACGTTATCAATCATTTGTGAAAAATAAGACTGTAATTTAAAATTATCACGGCCATATTCTTCATCTGTGATCAGATGTCCCGGGCGGTTGATTTCGTCGAAATTTGCAGTACACGAAGTAATGGACAGTAGACCAATACAGAAAGTACCCGGCAATATGTATTTTAAAAATCTCTTATTCATAGTGATAAATTAATTAGAATTGAAGTTTAACACTGAAACCGAAGTTTCTCAGGCTTGGTTGCATAAAGTAGTCAAATCCCTGGAAATAAGTACCTGTAGAGGCTGTTGCTTCAGGGTCGAACGGAGCTTTATTGTAAATCATCCATAAGTTACGTCCTACCAGTGACAGACCTACGCTCAATTTTTCATTGAACCATTTTTTAGGAAGAGTATATCCTAAAGAAACTTCCTGCAAGCGTACGTTGGTTGCACTGTATACATAGTTTTCCATGATACCATTAATACCACCTACTACTGAGTAGAATTTTTCAGTATCGATACGTTCCCAGTTTACAGGTACTCCACCTGCATCGCGGAAATCAGCCGTTGTCTTCGAAACTCCAAACTTATCCATTTCGGCTTGTGTTCCAGAGATAACTACACCCCCTAAACGGGCGCTTAACATAAAGCCGAGGTTAATGCCTTTCCAGCTGAAATCATTTCTGAATCCGATATTGCCGTCAGGTAAAACAGAGCCTACCTTTTTGTTGTTTCCTTTCAGGTCTTCGGCAACGAGTGTTCCATTAGAAACCAGGATATCACCTTGCTGGTCACGTTTCAACTGGGTAGTTACATATACATCTCCCATTGAACCTCCTTCATGCAATTCGATACGAGAAGTTCCGATACCGCCTTGGTCAATGTAGTTTCCTTCCAACTGAGGAGACAGGGCAATGATTTTATTTTTATTGAAGCTATAAGTTAAGTTAGAACTCCATGAGAAGTCTCCCCATGTGTTGTTGAATCCTAATGCAAACTCCATACCCATGTTCTGTACATCACCACTCTGTACATACTGCTTGGTGTAACCACCACTGGCAGAGATAGGAACCAGCATGGTCTGCTTTTTGGTATTTGATTTATACCAGGTTACATCCAAAGAGAAACGGTTTTCCCAGAATTTGGCACTCAGACCTGCTTCCCAAGAGTCAGTACGCTCCGGATAAAGTTCATCCAATGGAGGATATTCATTAGTTACCCAGCTTTGGGTTGCGTCATCGAATTTATAATGGGCATCAGATGTCAGGTTACGTGGGATGGCAGTACCTACTGATGCATATGAACCACGTACTTTCAAATAAGAAACCCACTCTGGAAGTTTTACCATTTGCGAAATTAAGGCAGACAGACCTACCGATGGATAGAAGAATGAAGAGTGTGGAGTTCCTGCCAGGGCTGAATCCCAGTCATTACGTCCTGTTACAGTCAAGTATAACATGCTCTTCCATCCGATTTCGGCACTTGCAAAGATTGAATTGGTACGTTGCTTGTAGTATTCATACAAAGGGTATGTATCTGAGGTTGTGCTTGTCAATATGTTCTTGGGGTGGAACAAGTTTGGAATATCCTGCAAACCACCTTGATAACCGTGGAGGTCATAGTACAATTGAGTAAAGCTGACACCCGCTGTTGCACCTAATGAGAAGTTATCCCATGTCTTGTTGGCAGTAGCCATTAAATCAGCATATACCTGGCGGTCATCAATCTTCTGCCATTTATAAAATCCTTTCTCTGAGTTTGAGGTAAATTTTATATCTGTATCTGCATAACGTTTGTCTTCGAAGAAGTTATTGGAGTTATCGATACGTACTCGCCCGGTGATGTCTAACCAGTCTAAAACCTGATATTTTAAGCTGGCATTGGCCATATAACGCTGGTGTTTTGTTCCATAGGTATTTTGTTGTGACTGCCAGTATGGGTTCTGCATGCTGATACCTTGATCACCGTATTTCCAGTTCTGAACATAAATACCGCGGCTTGGATCCCATGTCTTATAGGTACGGACAGCATTAAAGTCCTCACCACGGGCAAACAGGTATACGGCTGGCAGCGGGTTAAAGTATTCTCCCTGTGCCATCAGGTTCTGATCCTCTTGAATGATATAGCTGAAACCTACATCCAATGTCATCTTGTCATTCAGGAATTTTGTGGTATTACGGACGTTGAAGTTATAACGGTCGTATTCATTTTCCTTGATGATACCATCTGCATTGGTAGTGGCTACTGACAGGTAAGTCTGGTTTTTATCATTTCCGACTGACAATGATACAGAGTTCTGTATGTTGGTTCCTGTCTGGAAAAAAGCTTCCGGTTCGTAATCTCCATAAGGTGAGTTTGCTTTTATTCCCCATGATCTGAATTCTCCGCTCCGGTTAAGGTACGAATTTTGGAACTCAGGCATGATGAACGGTTTGGAGAATGTCGTATTATTTGAAATAGTGATACGGGGTTTTCCGGATGCTCCTTTTTTAGTAGTGATCAGGATTACACCTTGTGCTGCATTTGAACCATACAAGGCAGCAGCCGCAGGTCCACTTAATACTGACATGCTTTCAATGTCGTCGGGGTTAAGGTCGGAAATACCTTCTCCCTTAGGCTGGGTTGAGTATCTTCCTTTAGTAGAACCGCCATTGGTATTGAAGATAGGCACACCGTCAATTACATATAATGCGTTGTTATTTGATGAAATAGACTTAACACCACGCATAACGACACGAGTTGCACCACCCACACCGGAAGATGAGGTGTTGATATTGACACCGGCTACTTTTCCGGCCAGTGAATTCATGAAGTTGGCATCTTTTACGGTTGTTAGCTCATCTCCTTTTACTTCCTGTACATTATAGCTAAGTGCTTTTTCAGAGCGTTTGATACCCAGGGCTGTAACAACAACTTCGTCCAGCACCTCGGTATCTTCCTTCATGATGATTTTTCCCATGTTGGCCTGTGCTTTCAGACTTTGCGTCTTGTAGCCAATATAAGAGAAATCAAGAGTCGCGCTTGCTGTGACCTGAAGGGTAAATTTACCGTCAAAGTCGGTGATTGTACCGTTGGTAGTTCCTTTTTCCAAAATACTTACACCAATTAATGGCTCACCTTTTACGTCTACAACAGTTCCTTGTACTGTTATTTTGTCAACTTGCCTTGATAAGGAAAGGACATTCGAGGTAGCCGCTACATGTGATTCTGCGAAAGCCAAAGTACTGGCAGGCAGCAATGACATGAGCAGTAGCATTTGCGAAAATCTTTTTTGTCTCATAAGTTTGTGAATTAATATAAATAGTTAAATGAACTTTACATTTCTTTAGACTATCGTCTATAAAGTAATACTATTTATAGGCGCTTTGGGGATATCAGCAAACCTTATGATGATAAGATCACGTAAACTTTGTTCTTCATAGTAATGATAATCTTATGTTAAGGTCTATTATTGTTGTGTGTGAAGTTAAGAATAATCCTTCAATAAGACAAGAATATTGTAGTAAATAAATACTTTCATTTTGTTTCTTTTTTTACTTAAATAATAAGGATTATGCATATTATATGACAAAAAAGTTTTTTTCTTATTTATTATGATACACGGAGGTTGGAAATGCTATGTAAAAATATCTTTTTAAAACTTCTTTTTTTATAAATATCAATGGGGTACATCTCTTCTGTTGGGCATGAGAATTGTCTGTTTTAAGTATGGAGAGGAGGTGAAGTCGGGGTATAATCCCGGAAGAGTCATTGATATCGGATTTCAGGGGCAGACATAGTACACAGAAAAAAGGTTGTATCAATTGATACAACCTTTTTTCTGTGTCGGGGTACCAGGATTCGAACCTGGGACCCCCTGCTCCCAAAGCAGGTGCGCTAACCGGACTGCGCTACACCCCGAATCGTTTTGTCTTTCTTTTCAAAAGCGATGCAAAGGTATCGCTTATTTTTGATATCTGCAAGGCTTTGGCCATTTTTTTTCATTTTTAGTATAAAATAAATAAAGAATTCCTGGTAATGGGCAGTTTGGCATATCCCTTTTTCATTCCTTGATGAATAATTTTTTATTTTTGTATTCAAATTGTAGCGAATAAGAATATGGTAGCAAATAAAAAAAATCCTTTTGCGTATAAGGCAAAGCTCAAATCTCAAAAGAAGTCGAGTGGCAAACGAGTAGGGAAGTCAAGGCCAGAGAAAGCCAACAACCAGCTCAACAGGAGAGTCAAATAATGATTCCTCCTCCTAAAACGATGTCACCTTTGTAGAATGCGGCTGCCTGTCCGGAAGCGATGGAGGCCAATGGCTCATGCAACTGGACATGCAGGTTTCCGTCGGATGTTTGAGTCACTTTGCAGTGATTGGCCTGCTTTCTGTACCGTATTTTTACGATGATATCCGGATCATCGTTGAAAAGAATATCGGGATTGATTACCTGCCAGTCCTTGAGGTACATTTCGTTTTTCTCCAGCGACTGTAAGTTCTCGCTTAGTATGACCTGATTTTTCTCGGGGATAATCTCTTTGACAAAAAGTGCTTTGTTCAGATAGATACCCAGTCCTCTCCGTTGTCCGATGGTATAAAAGGGATATCCTTCGTGTTTCCCGAGCAGGTTCCCAGATTCGTCATAGAAATTTCCGGGTCGGATGCTTCCTTCCGGAAGCTGTTCCTTCAGAAAACTTCGGTAATCCATGGGGCAGAAACACACCCCCAGGCTGTCTCTTTTATGAGCGGCTTTCAGAAAACCTCTCTCTGCCGCAATCTCCCTTACTCTTGTCTTGGTCAGTGTGCCCATGGGCAAGAGCATGCGCTGTAACACAGGCTGTGTGAGTCCCCATAAAAAGAAAGACTGGTCTTTATCCGGGTCTTTTCCTGCCATAATGTGCCAGTAGCCACCGATTTGGGTCTTCTGTACATAGTGTCCCGTAGCAAAATGCCAGATACCTCGTGCATCTGCCACCTCCTGCAGCAGAGGCCATTTCAGGTAATTGTTGCACAGTGTGCAGGGGACAGGAGTATGTCCTGCCATGTATTCATCGATAAAATAAGAAATGATATGCTGTTGGAACACTTCACGGGCATCGTAGGTAATGTGAGGAATTTGCAGCCGCTCGCATAACTCGCGTGCGTCGTCCAGGTATTCTGTGTGATTGTCTTTCTCGTAGAAACGGAATGTAATACCGGTTACCTCATATCCGGCATCCTGGAGCAGTAATGCAGCTACCGAACTGTCGGTTCCGCCACTCATGCCTAAAAGTACTTTATTATTGGGGGTCATATAGCATTTGTCTTTAGAGGTTATATCAAAATATTGTTGAATCTGCTGTTTATCCTTTGCGTACGGATATAAAAAAAGGAGTACCGCTGTACTCCAACCTTTGTTAACCTTAAATCTAATACTATGAAAAACACAGTGCAAAGATACGGACTTCTTGGTAATTTGCAAATAATGGAGTTGAAAAACTATGCTTTATAACATATATTAATATGATGAATGCAGAATGTTAATGATTGGAAACATTTTGAAACTCCTGTCGAGTCGGAAATCTATTATTGTGTTCTTCCGGTATTTTTGTAAAAAAGCAAATATGAAACTGTTTTCTTGGTTAATGGTTTTTTATTATTTTTGTAGTCTTGATATAAATGAATGCTTATGGATAATAAATTAGTTATTTACAATACGCTGACTCGTACGAAGGAGCAATTCGTACCGCTTCATGCCCCTCATGTAGGGATGTATGTGTGCGGTCCTACTGTATATGGTGATGCGCATTTGGGACATGCCCGTCCGGCAATCACTTTCGATATTCTGTTCCGTTACCTGACTCATTTGGGATATAAGGTGCGTTATGTACGTAATATTACCGATGTCGGTCACTTGGAGCATGATGCTGATGACGGTGAAGACAAGATTGCAAAAAAAGCCCGTCTGGAGCAGCTGGAACCGATGGAGGTCGTTCAGTTCTACCTGAACCGCTATCATAAGGCCATGGAAGCGTTGAATGTGCTTCCTCCCAGCATCGAGCCGCATGCATCGGGACACATCATCGAACAGATTCAGCTGGTGGAAGAGATTCTGAAGAATGGATATGCTTATGAAAGCCAGGGTTCTGTTTATTTTGATGTAGCCAAATACAACAAGGATCACCATTATGGAAAGCTTTCCGGACGTAACCTGGATGATGTACTGAATACTACCCGTGAGCTCGACGGACAGCAGGAAAAGCATAACCCGGCCGATTTCGCCCTTTGGAAGTGTGCACAGCCGGAACACATCATGCGCTGGCCTTCTCCATGGAGCAACGGTTTCCCGGGATGGCACTGTGAATGTACCGCTATGGGACGTAAATACCTGGGTGAGAACTTCGATATTCACGGGGGAGGTATGGACCTGGTTTTCCCGCATCATGAATGTGAGATTGCACAGAGCGTGGCTTCTCAGGGACATGATATGGTACGTTACTGGATGCACAATAATATGATTACCATCAACGGTCAGAAGATGGGTAAGTCATTGGGTAATTTCATCACTTTGGATGAGTTCTTTACCGGCAATCATAAACTGCTGGCACAGCCTTATACGGCAATGACCATCCGCTTCTTTATCCTGCAGGCACATTATCGCAGCACCGTAGACTTCAGTAACGAGGCTTTGCAGGCTTCTGAGAAGGGACTGGAGCGCCTGATGGAAGGATGGAAGAACCTGGAACGCATTACTCCGTCAAAGGCGACTACGGGCATTGAACCGGCCGGCTTGCGCGAAAAATGCTATGAGGCAATGAACGATGACCTGAATACGCCGATTGTCATCTCTCATCTGTTCGATGCCACCCGAATGATTAATACGGTAATCGACAAGAAGGCGACAATCAGTGCCGAAGACCTGGAAGAACTGAAGAGCGTATTCCAGTTGTTCGTATTCGATATTCTCGGACTGAAGGCCGAAGCTGAAAACAATGCCGCACGTGAGGAAGCCTATGGCAAGGTAGTCGATATGCTGCTGGAGCAGCGTATGCAGGCCAAGGCCAACAAAGACTGGGCTACGAGCGACAAGATCCGTGACAGCCTGGCTGCACTGGGTTTTGAGGTAAAGGATACCAAGGACGGCTTTACCTGGAAACTGAACAAGTAAGCAAGATACGGTCAATATTGTTTTTTCTGCCTGCAGATAAACATCAATGATATAAATAAACCCCATTCCGGTTAAAAATCTTTTTCCGGAATGGGGTTTTTTAATGCATGTAACTGCGATGTCTCTTTAATCCTTGACAATGGAAGTCAGCGGATGGCGGTTGCCTTTGATGTCTGTGAGGAATGCCTTGGCAGATCCGAAGTTCAGATACATGTCCAGGCGTACAGGCAGATGGTTCAAGTCGTCGGTGACATAGAACGTGATGACTTCCTTCTCTTTGTTGTTTACATATTCCACCAGCGAGAATACCAGGCAGCGGTAAGTCACATCGTTCTCGGCGGTGAAATTCTTTTTTCCACGGTAAATCAATGTCTGTTTCTCTATCTCCCTTCCCGTTGCCATGGAAAAGAGAATCTTTGTGCCCGGCCGGTAATCAGTCGGGTCGTACGAGCGGGCCTGCAGCAGGATGCTGAGCATATCGTATACACATACCGAAACCTCGTCATAGTGCTTGTCTGTATTGCCGTACAGTGTGCGCTGCTGGTCAACAATGCATTTTCCGTCCTTATAGCTGAACTTTACCTCATCTACTGTATATCGCTTGCCTTCTTCAGCTCCTTTGCGGAAATACAGCGGTTCAAGCTGCTGGCTGGTGATGCAGGTCAGCGTATCACGCATTTTGAAGAAGAAGTCAATCTTCTTGTTCGTATACGACTGGAGGTCGGTCTTCAGGCATGGCTCTCCTTGATATACTGTATTGTTCACAGTCATCTTTGCCCATCCGGCATTGATCCAGATAAACTTCCAGTTGAATTTAAGTTCATAGCTGAGAGTCTCTCCCGGTTGTATGGCATGATTCTCAGTCCCACATTGTGCGTATGCAGCCATCCCTCCGATCAGGAGGCATAAACTGACGAGTAATTTCCTTATCATGATCTTCCTAGGTTTCTGGCTCGTTCTTTATTTCGTTCTTTGATTTTTTTGGTTTCATCCGGCTTCTGCTTTTTGATTTCATCCAGTTTCTGTTTGTCAAGAGGTACAGCGTGGATGTCCCACGTTTCCTCAAACTCAAAATTGGCTTTCATCTCCCATACCTTCGGATAGTAATATACTTCTTCGGGCTGTATATGTTCTGCATAATTTCCGGTATCCCACTTGCCGTTGTTGTTTGCATCGTGGAACATACGGATATAATATTTGGTACTAGGCTGCAGGAAGTAGAAGTCGCAAGTGTTCTTGTCGGTCACAGGTTGCTGTCTTACTACTTCGTCACTGCTGTTGAGTAGCTGTACGATGGAGTTCGGCTTGGCTCCGATGATGTTCAGATACAGTGTACCGTAATCTTCCAGTGTCTTGACTTTTACGGTATTCTCCACTTTGTCTGTATGTAGTCCATAAATGCCTTTGAATACCATGGAATCTATTTTCAGCCGGTATTCCTGTCCCGGCTGCCAGTCGGCCAGGATTTCGTATTTCCGGTACACGGCAGTGTCGGCACGGAAAAGGAAAGGAATCTTTTCCCACAGCGTGTCGACTTTCAGCTCCATGTGGATGCCTGCCGTATCTACGCTGGCAACCGGTTCTTCGAAACTCAGGCTGATGTTCTGGTTCAGGTCGAGGGATGAAGGAGCATCCACCTTCATGGTCAGGAAGGTAGTCTTTACGCTCAGGGTGTCTCCTTTTCTTTCCCGGCGCTTACGCTCTTTCTCCTTTTTCTTTTCTTCTTCCGCCTTCATGGCCATTCGGCGCACCTTCGGAATTTTATTTACCATGCGGAGCGTATCTGTCTTGGGTACCAGTTGTCCCAGTGTATCGGTAGCCAGATAGCCCAGCTGCAGGGTCAGCGTATCTCTTTCGCAGAGTGTGGTATCCTTTATCCAATATAGGATGCTGTCATTGCGAGGGTTGTTTTCGATGATGAACGCATCCTTCTCGTCGAAGTCCAGCCCTTTCAGGATGGGAAGCGTATCTGCCGGTGCACTGAAGTAGATGCCGATCTGGTTCAGTTTAGGGCGTTCACTTTTCATCAGATACTGCAGGTTATTGGGTTCCTTGAAAGCCCGCAGAATGATGTTATCGGGCAGGAAACGCGTATAACTGATCTGCATGATGGTGTCAATTTTAGCCGTATCCTTTTCATTGAACAGGGTATCCTGTCTTACAGCACCTTCCATTGTGGGAACAATGAGGGTATCCAGATAGGCGATCATCTCTGTCTTTGAGTCGTAGATGTAATTCTGATTGCCGTCCATCAGTGCATAAATGCGGTAACTGCCGGGCGCAATGCCCCTTATCGTAAACTGTCCGCGGCTGTCGGTACGCGAGATGCGGTCGAACGGCAGTGTAGTCAGTGCCGTGTCGTTCAGGTTCTTGTGCAGTCCCACCTGTATTCCCTTTATCGGCTCCAGGTTCTCGGCATTCAGTACCGTTCCCGATACCTGCATGGTATCGATAGAGTTTCCCGTAGAAAAGGTATAAGAGAACTGTCCCAGCGGATTGCCCTCGTTGTTGTCGACGATGGCATCTCCAAAGTCGATGGTATATGTAGTATTCTCCTGTAGCGAATCGAGGAAATTAACCAGCACACGACGTCCGCTGGTCTTGATTTCAGGAGTCTCTTTCTGCGGAGGAGAGACGATGACTTTTTCCGAAGCCTTTTCCAGTTTGATAATCTCATCGAACTCGATGGAGATTTTCTTCCGCTGGTTATTGGTAGCGTTCATCACAGGGATTGACCGTATGAACTTGGGAGGTTCCTCATCGTAAGGTCCCCCGTCAGGTGATCCCGTACTGGCGCACGCATAAAATCCCAGTATGACGAGCAGTATGGCTACATATTTGTGTATCGGTTTCATAACAATCGGTTCTTATGGTAATTAACATTAGACATTCAGCTTCAACATCTCTTCGATATGTTCCCGGGTATTGCTGAGGCGCGGCACTTTATGCTGTCCTCCCAGTTTTCCCTTCTGCTTGAGCCAGTCGTGGAACAGTCCGGGACGGGCCGTAATCAGTTCCAGCTCCTGCAGCGTGAGGTTCTTATGACGCTTGGCTTCATAGTCCGAATTGATTTCCTGCAGCGTCCGGTCGAGGATATGGCGGAATTTCTCTGTCGAATCGGGCATTACACTGAATTCTATCAGCCACTGGTGGCGGCATTGTGCGTTGGCATCCATGAAGACCGGGGCTGCCGAGTACTCCAGCACCTGTGCTCCTGTCAGTTCACAGGCCTTTGCCAGGCCCTTTTCGGCATTGTCTATCATCAGTTCCTCACCGAATGCGTTGATGAAATGCCTGGTGCGTCCGGTAATGACGAACTTGTAGGGGCGGGTACTGGTAAACTTGACCGTATCTCCCAGAATATATCTCCACAGCCCGCACGAAGTACTGATGACCATGGCGTAGTTCCTGCCGGTTTCCACTCCTGCCAGTGGTACGATGGTCGGGTTCGGGTTGTCAATCTCTTCGAGCGGAATGAATTCATAGAACACGTCGTAGTCAATCATCAGCAACATCGACGGATCGGTAAGGTCATTCTGAATGCCGAAGAACCCTTCACTGGCATTGTAGGTTTCCATGTAATGCATCTTCTGGCTGGGAATGATGGCCTCGTATTGCTTCCGGTAAGGAGTAAAACTGACTCCTCCGTGGAAAAACACTTCCAGGTTCGGCCATACCTCGTTCAGGTGAGCCGCTCCTGTCTTTTCCAGGATGCGCTTGATGACTGCCAGCATCCACGACGGTACCCCCGACAGGTTGGTTACATCCTGCCGTACGGTACTTTCGGCAATCCGTTCCACCTTTTCCTCGAAGTCACTCAGCAGGGCCACATCCTTTCCCGGCACCCGAATCAGGTTGACCAGCGGATTGATGTTCTGTATCAATATTGCCGACAGGTCGCCCACCAGGCTGTCTTTCAGGTTGTAGTTCGGACTGTGGCTGCCTCCCAGTATCAGTCCCTTTCCCGAGAAGAAACGGCTGGACCGGTTCTGCTGCAGATAAAGTGCCACCACATCCGTTCCCCCTTTATAATGAATCTGCTGGAGACCGTCCGGGCTGACTGGAATGAACTTGCTTTTATCATTGGTTGTTCCTGATGACTTTGCATACCATTTTACCCGTCCGGGCCATAGGATATCCTTTTCTCCATGGCGCATACGGTCTACATACCCCTTAATATCTTCATAGGTCTGGATCGGAACCCTCTGAAAATCGGTGTAGTTGCGCATATGCTTATAGTCGTATAGAGAACCCCATTCGGTTGAGGCTGCCTTATTTATCAATTTATGGAAAGCCTGTTCCTGCATTTCCTCTGCCATTTTGCCGTATTGTTCGATACGGTGCTGGCGAGGAGTGAAAAAAGCTCCAATCAATTTAGTCGAATTCATGCTTTTATTTACATTTTGATAATTGCTCTTCACTCACAAAGGTAGGTGATTTCTGCTTTATATAATTATTTTTTCTCCCATAAATCACAAATCTACATTTTTTTCTTATAACTTTACCATAAACTTCGAATTGTTAACGGATACTGCATTATGAAAATAGGAATATTAACTTCAGGAGGAGACTGTCCGGGTATTAATGCCACCATCAGAGGGGTATGTAAAACAGCCATGAATCATTATGGAATGGAAGTTTTTGGCATCCACAGCGGTTTCAGAGGGCTGCTGGATAATGACATTACTCCACTGACCGAAAGTTCTCTTACCGGATTGCTGAATCTTGGAGGAACCATTTTGGGAACTTCACGCGAGAAGCCTTTCAAGAAAAAGGTATCTGCCTCGGAGGACAAGCCGGCCCAACTGCTGACCAACATTAAAAAGAATGAACTTGACTGTGTGGTGTGTATCGGAGGAAACGGAACGCAGAAGACTGCGGCCAAGCTGGCTGCGGCAGGTGTCAACGTGGTAAGTATTCCAAAGACAATCGACAATGATGTATGGGGAACCGACATCTCTTTCGGATTTGATTCGGCAGTAAGCATCGCCACCGATGCCATCGACCGGCTGCACTCTACCGCCAGTGCTCATCAGCGTGTGATGGTGATAGAAGTGATGGGGCACAAGGCCGGATGGATTGCACTTTATTCCGGTATGGCCGGGGGAGGCGACATCATCCTGCTGCCGGAGATTCCGTTCGACATACATCGTATCGGCGATGCCATCATCAACCGCCTGAAGAAAGGAAAGCCTTATTCCATCGTGGTGGTGGCCGAAGGTATCCCTACCCTGGGAGGAAAGAAAGCCGCACAGTATATCGCAGAGGAGATTGAATACGAAACCGGCTTTGAGACCCGTGAGACCGTGCTGGGATACATCCAGCGCGGAGGAAGTCCGACAGCTTTCGACCGTAACCTGGCAACGCGCATGGGAGGACATGCCACCGAGCTGATTGCCAACGGACAGTTCGGACGCATGGTATCCGTCAGCGGGTCGGAGATTATATCCGTTCCACTTACGGAGGTTGCCGGCAAGCTGAAGCTGGTTACGGAAAATCATGACCTGGTGGTACAGGGGCGCCGTATGGGAATCTGTTTCGGATGATACGGCTTCCAATGACAGCATAAGGAAAAGAAAATGCCGAACTGCCCGTCGGATGTACCACGGCCGGTTCGGCATTTCCCTTTATTTTTCCTCTTTATGTAGCGCCTCTTCCTGAAAGGCCGCCTCTTCGGCTTCGGCAATAATCCGTTCGGTATCTTCATACCGTTCCGGATTTTTTTCTTCCTGTGTGACAGAAATGGCAGGCACTTCAGAAGCCGGGCTGGCAATTGTTGCCATAGAGTCTTCCTCTGACTTTTCCCTTTGGCTCTTGGCCGCAAATATGGCGTCAATAAACTGCGGGTCGTTTTTTATCTTGTCCAGTGTTTCATGAGCCGCTTCCTGCTGTGACTCCTTCTTGGAGTATCCTTTGCCGGAACCGCCTGCGATATTCTCCACCGTAATCATGGTCTCGAATATGGGGTTCTGTTCATTATCTACCGACTGTCCGACCAGATTGAATGCAATCTCAAACTTGTTCTTCTGGCTCCATTCTATGAGCTTCGACTTGAAGTTCACCTCCTTGCGTGAAATTTTATCAAGATTCAGGTATTGTTTGATGATACGTTCTTCCATAAACCATTTGCACACCCGGTATCCGCGGTCCAGATAAATGGCGCCGATGAGTGCTTCGAACGCATTACCACACATGTAGCTGTTGTGCGACGACTGGCGGGTAGTATACTTGATCAGTTTGTCAAGTCCGATTTCCACCGCCACCCGGTTCAATGTCTCACGCTGTACGATTTTGGAGCGTGTGTTGGTCAGGAACCCTTCCCGTTTGCCTTCAAACCTCTTATAGACGATATCAGCCACTACTGCATCCAGAATGGCATCCCCCAGAAACTCCAGCCGTTCGTTGTTGAGCAACTTTCCCTTGCCGGATTTTACAGACGATGACTTATGCAGCAATGCCTGCTGGTAGATTTCAATGTTTCTCGGATAGAATCCGAGCATTCTGTAAAAACAAAGATAAGGCTCCTTATCCTTTCGGAAGAGGAGTCTTATCCTGTCTGTTATATTGCTAAACACGTTTATTCAGTGTATTTTTTTACGATTACACATGCATTGTGGCCACCGAAACCAAATGTGTTGCTCAATGCGGCACGTACAGTGCGCTGCTGTGCCTTGTTGAACGTGAAGTTCAGGGTATAATCAATGTTTTCATCGTTATCACCTTCTTCGTGGTTGATTGTCGGAGGAACAATGTCGTTCTTTACAGACAAAACGCTGGCAATAGCCTCTACAGCACCGGCAGCTCCCAGCAGGTGGCCGGTCATTGATTTGGTAGAACTGATATTCAGTTTGTAGGCATGTTCTCCGAAAAGAGCCTGGATAGCCTTCACTTCCGAAATATCTCCTACCGGTGTAGATGTACCGTGTACATTGATATAGTCGATGTCTTCCGGTTGCATGCCTGCATCTTCCAGAGCGTTCATCATAACCAGTTTCGCACCCAGACCTTCCGGATGAGAGGCTGTTATATGGTAAGCGTCGGCAGAAGCACCTGTTCCGGCCAGTTCGGCATAAATCTTTGCACCACGTGCTTTAGCGTGTTCCAGTTCTTCAAGAATCAGACATCCCGCACCTTCACCCATTACGAAACCGTCACGGCTTGCGCTGAACGGACGTGAGGCATGAGCCGGGTCGTCATTACGTGTAGACAGTGCATTCATGGCATTGAAGCCACCTACGCCGGCAGGGTAGATTGTCGCTTCGGCACCACCGGCCAGAATCATGTTGGCCTTACCCAGACGAATCTGGTTGAACGCTTCGCCGATGGCATTTGAAGAAGATGCACAGGCAGAAGTGGTGGTGAAGTTAGGTCCATGGAAGCCATAAATCATAGAAATATGGCCGGATGCAATGTCCGCAATCATTTTCGGGATGAAGAAAGGATTGAAACGCGGACCGATTGTATCTTTGGTCTGTGCGTAGTTCAGCACTTCTTCTTCGAAAGTATGGAGTCCACCGATACCTACTCCGAAAATGACACCAATCTTGTTCAAGTCTTCTTTTTCCACATCAATTTCCGCATCGGCTACTGCTTCTTTGGCAGCTGCGATGGCGTACTGTGTGTACAAGTCCATCTTGCGGGCTTCTTTGCGGTCGATGAAGTCAGTTGCGTTGAAGTTCTTCACTTCGCAGGCAAACTGTGTCTTGAACTTGGATGCATCGAAATGAGTAATAGGTCCTGCCCCGCTTACTCCGTTTACAAGGTTGTTCCAGAATTCAGGAACCGTATTGCCTACAGGAGTGAGCGCACCAAGACCTGTTACTACTACTCTTTTTAATTCCATAGGGGAATGATTATTTTGCGTTAGCTTCGATGTAAGAGATAGCGTCGCCTACAGTCTGGATCTTTTCTGCCTGATCATCTGGAATAGAGATACCGAATTCTTTTTCGAATTCCATGATCAATTCTACAGTATCCAATGAGTCTGCACCCAGGTCGTTAGTGAAGCTAGCAGCAGCTGTTACTTCTGATTCGTCAACACCCAATTTATCAACGATGATTTTCTGTACTTTTGATGCGATTTCAGACATAATTTTCTTGTTTTTAAGTTTATAAATAGAATAAAATTGTTTATATTTCGCTGCAAAGGAATAAATATTTCTTGTTCTATACAAATATTCTGGCAATTAATTGCATTTATGTTGCACAATTTTATACGTTTTGTGCATGAAAATCCCGTTTTTGCAGAATAATTAATGTATTTCTTTTCTGTCACGAGGAAGAGAGGAAGAAATCTCTTTGTCTGTTCCAACCCGGCAGGCAGGTTGTCCGACCCTGATACGGGGGTTGTCCGACTTCCGGTGCGGGGTTCTCCGACCTCGCACCGGAGGTTGAAGAATCATTCTTTACGCAATACGTAATCTCCCCTCAGCTGTTCGAATAATTCCGGATGTGTTTTCAGCATATCGCAGTCGGTATGCGGATTATACATTTGCAATTGACGCACACATTCGTCATGGCTGTATTCTTTATGAGGCTGTTCCGGAGCGGCAATGTGAAAATTCATTTCCTTGCCGAAGAACCGGCAGAAGGCTTCGAGTACCATTCGGGTGGCGTTGGCCTTGCCGTCGGCCGAGTAGCCTGCAATGTGGGGCGTACCGATAAACACCTTGTCGAGCAGTTCCAGGCTGATGTGAGGCTCGTTTTCCCATACATCCAGCACGGCTCCTGCGACAAGTCCCTTGTCCAGGGCCTCCAGGATAGCCTCGGTTTCCACCACTTCTCCTCTTGAGGTATTGATGATATAAGGCTTTTTACGGAGCGAATGGAAAAATGCCCGGTCGGCAAGATGGAAAGTGCGGTATTTGCCGTTCCTTTCCAGCGGAGTATGGAAAGTGATGATATCACATTCCCGGGCCAGTGTCTCCAGACTGGCAAAGCCGTTTTCTCCGCGGTCGGCACGTGGAGGGTCGTTCAGCAGAATACGCATTCCGAGTCTTCCGGCCATGCTGAGGATATGGCTTCCCACATGTCCCACTCCCACGATTCCCAGGCAGGAGTTTTTCAGTTCCATGTGCTTTTCCTGCTGCAGGAGCAGAAGGACCGAATGAAGATACTGCTCCACGGCACCGGCATTGCATCCCGGACAGTTGCTCCAGGTGATACCTGCATCCCGGCAGTACTCCGTATCGATGTGGTCGAATCCGATGGTGGCCGTCCCGATAAACCTTACCTTGCTTCCTTCCAGCAACTGCCGGTTGCATAATGTGCGGGTACGGGTAATCAGGGCATCCGCGTCTTTTACCACACTGGCAGTGATTTCTTTCCCCGGAAGATAAACTACGTCGTCAGCCAGTGTCTCCATGGGGCCTTTAATGTAAGGAATCTTATTGTCTATGACTACTTTCATTCAAGTATGTATTTGTTTTCTCGTTTTCCGACCGCAAAATTAGGAAACTTCATTTGATTTTGAATACTCTGTTGGAATTTATCAAAGTTTTTGTTAGCTTTGTATAATTGTATAATTAAAAATTGTTTCGACATGACTTTTACTGAGCTTTGTAATCCGATATTTGTGCAGTCTATCGATGACTATCACAAGACAGACGACGTGAATACTCCCATTGACAATCCTTATCCTGTAAAAAGTATTGAATACTATCTTTATCTGAAAAACTGGATTGATACTGTACAGTGGCATTTTGAGGACATCATCCGCGATCCGAACATCAACCCGGACGAAGCTCTGGTACTGAAGCGACGCATCGACAAGTCGAACCAGGACCGTACCGACCTGGTGGAACTGATTGACAGCTATTTCCTCGACAAGTACAAAGACGTACAGGTAGCCGCCGATGCAAGCATCAATACGGAAAGCCCGGCATGGGCCATCGACCGCCTGTCTATTCTGGCACTGAAAATCTATCATATGCGCAAGGAAGTGGAGCGTACGGATACCGACGCTCAGCACCGCGATGCCTGCAAGGCGAAACTGGATGTACTGCTGGAGCAGCAGAAAGACCTGTCGGCTGCCATCGACCGTCTGCTGGAAGACATTGAAAGCGGACACAAGTACATGAAGGTTTACAAACAGATGAAGATGTATAACGATCCGAATCTGAATCCGGTGCTTTACGGACAAAAATAAGATTGCTGAATGGCTAAAATACTGGTTGTCCGTTTTTCAGCACTGGGCGATGTGGCCATGACTGTGCCGGTACTCTACTCCTTTGCCCGCCGTTATCCCCAGCACCAGCTGGTGGTGCTGAGCCGCCCTCATATGGCTTGCCTTTTCGAGAATGCTCCTGCCAACCTGACGTTCAGGGGGGCCGACCTGAAAGGGAAATACAAGGGATTCAAGGGACTGCTCCGGCTGTCGGGCGAATTACGGAAAGAATCATTCGATGCTGTGGCAGACCTGCACGATGTGCTGCGCAGTAAAGTAATAGACTGGGGATTCCGCTTCTGCGGGGTCCCTGTTGCCGTAATAAATAAGGGCCGGAAAGAGAAGAAGCAGCTGACCGCCGCCAGGCACAAGCGGCTGGTTCCTTTGCGGAAGTCCATCCAGCGCTATGTGGATGTCTTCAACAAGTTGGGCTTCGAGTTCCCGCTCACCTTTCAGTCGCTTTTTGAAGACGTTCCTGCCGATATCTCCTTTGCCGAAGAGGATTTTTCGGATAAGACCATCAAATACGTAGGCATTGCCCCCTTTGCGGCACATCCGGGAAAGATTTACCCTCTGGACAAGATGGAAGAAGTGATAGCCGGTCTGGTCAAGGTACCTGATGTCCGCGTTTTTCTGTTCGGAGGCGGAAAGCGGGAAAAAGACTTGCTGGAAACCTGGCAGAGCCGGTACTCCGGAGTGTTCTCCCTGGCAGGGAAGTACCGACTGGGGCAGGAACTGGCCATTATGAGCCGACTGTCGGTCATGGTGGCCATGGATTCGGGCAACATGCATCTGGCCTCACTGGTCCGCGTACCGGTGGTATCAATCTGGGGAGCCACTCATCCTTATGCCGGTTTCATGCCTTGGGGAGAGGAGCGTACCACTGTCATTCAGGCTGATCTTCCGTGCCGCCCCTGCTCCATCTTCGGCAATAAGCCCTGCTGGAGGGAGGATTATGCCTGTATGAATTACATTGATCCGCAGAAGATTGTGGAAGAGGTGGTCAGAATTACGCATTTTTCTTGATGGGAAAGGGTAAAATTTGTACGTTTGCATTCATTATGCTGCAGTGTGCAGTCAGGGGATTTTATTAATGAAGTGAAGTTTATCACAGACAGGACGCTTTTGTTGTTTTATCACATGAAAAATATAGGATATTACATAGGTTTCGCACTTTGGTTCTTGGTTTCTCTCCTTCCATTGCGGGTGCTTTACTGGATTTCCGATTTGCTTTATTATCTGCTTTATTACGTAGCCCGTTACCGGAAACGTGTAGTATACGGTAATCTTGAATCATCCTTTCCGGGAAAGTCGCCGCAGGAGATTGAAAAGATTGCCAAGGAGTTTTATGCCTTTTTCTGTGACTATATCGTAGAAACCATCAAACTGTTTTCTATCAGTGAGAAAGAGATGCGCCGACGGATGCGCTTTGAGGGCCTGGACGAACTGGAAAAGGATTTTGCCAGCGGGCGTTCGGTCTCTCTTTATCTGGGACATTATTGCAACTGGGAGTGGATCAGTTCGCTGGGCATTCATTGTGACGTGCAGTGCGGCCAGATTTATCATCCGCTGGAAAACAAGATTTTCGACCGTCTCTTCCTGTACATGAGAGGCCGTTTCAAGGCTCAGTCCATCGAGATGGATGCCACGTTCCTGACCGTATTGGGATGGAAGAAGAAAGGCATAGTCAACATCGTGGGCTACATTTCCGACCAGGTACCCGGATATCACAATATCCATTACTGGACCGATTTCCTGCATCATGACACTCCCGTCTTTACCGGTGCCGAACGCATCTCCAAAATCATGGATACCAGTGTGTATTACATTGACATTGAACGTCCCAAGCGAGGACATTACGTGGGCCGGATGGTAAAAATAGCCGATACGCTGAATGACAAACCGATTTTCTATGCTACGGAGCGTTATTTCAGGTTGCTGGAAGATACCATCTGCCGTCATCCCCAATACTGGCTCTGGAGCCATAAGCGCTGGAAACGCACGCGCGAAGAATTCAACCGCCTCTTCTCGGAAGAGGAACGCAAGAAGCGTCTCAGCCGTCTGTAGTCCTCCGGCTGAACAGACGGTTCAGCCGGAACAACCCTGCGGTGAAGTGACACTGCAGGCTCTTTCCCGTCCGTTTGATCCAGTCTTTCCATTTCTGCGGTTCCGAGGCATTGGCCTGAGTACCCCTTACTCCCTCGGACGAAATGCGTGAGGCAAGTACTGCCTGTCCGCCGAAATGCTTTCGCTCCATTTTCTCCGGCAGGAAACAGAACGCCTTCAGTTGTGCGGAAGTACAGATACAGGCCGTCAGTACCGACTGGTCGTGACGGTGTTCCTTGAAGGAAGCACACTCCTTGCCCCGGTTTTCGGGCAATACATCGGTAAACAGCTCCGGCCGTGTCCGGGCCAGTTCATACCATCGCTCTACGACATCATTCTTTCCCTCTTTACGGATCATGAAGAAAGTAGCCTGCACCTGCCGTGCATATTTCCACCACTGAATGCGCGGAGTGAAGAAATCGAACACCTCCTTTTTACACCATTTCTTATTCTGCCCTTCTGCAATGAAGAACAGCGCCTTTTTATGGGCTACCTGCTGCAGATAACGCTGCCAGTCGGGGTGCGGAAAGACCGTACATCCGGCATCCGCATACACCAGGATATCTCCTTCTTCCATTTCTTTCCAGGTGTTCCATACCGCCCAGGGCTTCCACAGCCAGTATCCTCCTCCTCGCGGATAATGCTCCGCATAAGTCCTGAAGGGTTCCGGCAGTTGCCTGTCTGTATATCCGATGATTTTGTGAAACACCCCGCTTTTCTCCGCCTCGTTGCTGATCCGTTCTACAGATTTCCGGTATTTCTCATCGCCATATGTAATGAAATAGACTTTTCCCATCGAGGTAAATGAAATTTTAATTGGTGAAACGGAAATATTTCTGTAAGACCAGCAGCGAGATCAGCTTCTCTCTCTCTTTGTCCTGAAACTGCCTGACATACTCATGTGCGTGGCCGATGATTTCCTGCGCCTTGTCGGGATGCTGGATGTAATACGTCACCTTCTCAATCAGGTCGGAGTAGTCGGGACGGATCTCAATGTAGTGATAATCTGGAATCAGCCTTCCCTCCATGAACCAGGTCTCACAGGTAGGCCGGGGCATCACTGCAATCGAGTTGGATGACATCACCCATTTCAGGTTGCTTGCCACATCATTCCCCTCAAGGGCCATGATGAACTTATAGTCCAGATGTTTGTACAGCGTCATCTTGTCGGCATGCGGAATGGGAGGGTTGTAGCCCACATCCCCTACGTCACACATCGGATGGTTGACATACCGGTTGATGAAATCAATCCGGTTGGGCTTTCCGTGCGCCTCCCCCCGGAAGATAATCTTATTCTGTTTTTCTGTGAAAGCCTTCCGGTCTTTCAGGAACACGAAATGCCTGATCTTGTCCAGGTTCAGCAACACCGAGTTGCGGTTGTCGCCTCCCGTCGGCCGGCTCTTTACCACTGCCGGATATGCCGGGACAGTCGTCACATCGCCGAATACGTAATACCATTTCAGAGAAGGAGAAAACCACCTTGTGAATTCATATGTGTCAAAGAAATACACACTCTTGTTCCCTCTCAGCCGGTGTGCCCCCAATAGCGGTGCATCGGCCGGAAGCTCCGTCTTCCCCGACAGTTTGTTGTAATAGTTCACCCTGTCAACGATATATGCCTTGTCTTCTCTGTATTCAAAAGCATGCAATGTCTTCTTCAGTTTCTTTCTCAAAAACGAAGAAGGCATCAGGTAGCGGAATATCCCCTTGATATAATATGGCAGTTTGGGGTTTTTTCCACTGTGTAATAATGTAGCTGGCTTTTCCATGAAGCGTTTTTTTTAGATAGCAAAAATATAAAATAATTGGATAAACTTGCGGTTATTTTATATACTTCTTTTAGCGTTTAGTGTTTTTGTTATATCTTTGCAAGGGAGACAAATGTGGGATAAATTATTAAAGTGTAAATATGATTTTCGTGAAAGGATATGGGCAGATGTGTAATAATATTTTGCAGTATGCCCATGCTTATGCTTTTGGGCGTGAATATGGAGTAAAGGTGATTTCGATGCGTTTTGCCTATAAATACCGTTTTTTTGCGGTCTGTCGGGAAAAGCTGCATACTCCGCTGGTATATTTATTTGCCAAGTTCATAATCAAGGCCCGTCTGATCAGATGTTTCTGGCTTGAAAATCCGGAAGCGGTTACTCCGGAAGTGCTGGAAGCACTCAAGACCAAAAGACTCATAGCACTTGACGGATGGCATTTCCGGTTTCCTCATTTGTTCATGAAATACCGCTCTGAAATATTAGCCTTGTTTTCTTTCAAGGAAAATGTCATTTCAGAACGGCGGAAGTTGTTGTCGTCCCTGCCGGAATATGATATCCGTCTGGGAGTGCATATCCGTCGTGGCGACTATGCCAACTGGATGGGAGGAAAGTTTTTTTTCGATGATGCCGTATATATTGATAAAATCAACCAGTTCCGGGCGCTCTTTCCCGGAAAGCGGGTACAGGTACTGATCTGTACCAACGACCGGCATCTGGATATCACAAAATATCGTGGCTGTGTGCATGAAGATGTACATCTGTCTGACGGCAATATGGCAGAAGACCTGTATACGCTGTCGGAGTGTGATTATTTGATTGGTCCTAAAAGCACCTATTCACTTATGGCTGCTTTCTATCATGATCGTCCTTTACATTGGATTATGGATAAAGACCGTCCTCTTACAATGGAGGAATTTACTTTATTCGAAAATTTATTTATGACAGTATGAAAAGCAATTACTGTATGAAAGCGACTATTACGTTATTGATTTCTACTTATAACTGGAAAGAGGCGCTGCAGTTATGTTTGCAGAGTGTCCTGATTCAGACACGTCTTCCCGATGAGATTGTGATTGCCGATGACGGTTCACGGGAGGATACGAAAAAGATTATTGACCAGTTTAGAGAGCTGATTTCTGTTCCGGTTATCCATGTATGGCAGGAAGACAATGGTTTCAGAAAAACCATTATTATGAACAAAGCGGTTTCTCAGGCGCATGGAGATTATCTTATACAGATAGATGGAGATGTTATTTTGGAAAGACATTTCATCAAAGATCATGTAGAGATGATGGAGGAGGGCTATTATGTATGCGGAAGCCGGACTAAAATCGGCCCGTTGGTGACAAATAAGCTTTTGCATGATGCGAGCCTGAGGCTTAAGCTCCGGCAACTGAAACTGTCGTTCGTGCTCAACGGCCTCCGCTCATCTGTGCTCCGCCGTTTTCTGTCGAAACGCTATGCCCGTAAGGTAGACCATATGCGCGGATGTAATTTTGCCTGCTGGCGCAGTGACTTTATCAAAGTAAACGGCTATAATGAGAACCTGCTGGAATGGGGACATGAAGACGGGGAACTGGTGTATCGTCTGCATTTTGCCGGAATAAAGAAAAAAGCCCTGAAAATGGGAGGTATTGTGTACCATTTGTGGCATAAGGAGTCTTCCCGCCATAACGAACAGGCCCACTTCAAGGCCCTGGAAGAAGTCAAGAGCGGTAAGTTGAAATGGTGTAATAATGGAATTGACAAGTATTTGAAGAATAATGGATAAGAAAAACGTACGTGTACTGGCTTTGTATTTGCCGCAGTTTCATCCGATACCGGAGAACGATGTCTGGTGGAGAAAGGGATTTACCGAATGGATGAATGTCGGAAAGGCCAGACCGCTGTATCGGGGACATTATCAGCCGCGTGTTCCTGCCGATCTGGGATACTATGACTTGCGTGTGCCGGAAGTAAGAAAGGCACAGGCCGATATGGCCAGGGAGTATGGCGTAGAGGGATTCTGCTATTGGCATTACTGGTTCGGCAACGGCAAGCAGTTGCTGGAGCGCCCGTTTGAGGAGGTGCTCCAGTCGGGAGAACCTGATTTTCCTTTCTGTCTGGCCTGGGCCAATGAGTCGTGGAGGGGATTTCATCATGGCCTGAAGCGGCGGGAAATTCTGATTGAACAGACTTATCCTTCCGAGGAGGATCATATAGCCCATTTCTATCATGTACTGAGGGCATTCAAGGACGAGCGTTATGTGAAGGTGGACGGAAAACCGCTGTTCATGGTGTATCAGCCCTTCCAGTTGCCGGATGCCGCACATTTTATTGAACTGTGGCAGAAACTGGCCCGGGAAAACGGACTGAAAGGTATCCACTTTGTGGGTCAGATTTACGGACCGGAGAAGGCGGATGCGGTCAGCGCCCTGGGATTTGATGCGGTGAACATCGTGGGAATGTATAATTATAAGAAACACCGCAATCAGGTGACATATCTGTGCCGGAAACTGCGTAAACTGCTGTTCCGCTCGCCGATGATCGAGCCTTACCGGGAAGTGATGAAGTATTTTATCGGAAAGGAAGAGCGGAAAGAAGACCGGTATCCGACCATTATTCCGAACTGGGACCATACTCCGCGTACCGGAAGACAGGGACTGGTGTTCCACGGGGCTACTCCCGAACGTTTTGAGCGTCATTTGCAGGATGTGGCACAGGTAGTGGAAGGCAAGCGTCCGGAGCACAACCTGGTCTTTATCAAGTCGTGGAACGAATGGGCAGAAGGAAATTACATGGAGCCCGACCTGAAATACGGAATGGCTTATCTGGAAAAACTCAAGGCTTTTGTAGACCGATTGAGCAAATAACCGGCCGGCCGGCAACGGCCAACGGAAAGAGGGTGGATTGTCTGTTATCTCGTAAGACAATCCACCCTCTTGTTTTTATAAGATGATGATTCAGTGACGGTTCCGGGGGAGCCGGTAGCTTCGCGACTTAGGAATTTTTCTTTCTTTCCGTCATTTTGGCAAGCATGATGAACTGGTAATACCCTTCCAGGCAGGCCTTGATAAATCCGGCTTTTCCGTCGCGGAATCCCCCCTTGAAGAGATAGGCCTTCAGAAAACGGAAGGCCGGACGGTAGAAGAAAGCCATGGTGCCGTATTTCTTGTGCTTTTTCTTTTCCAGTTCGTACTCGGTATATTGGTTGGTCTTTCTCAGAATGTCTGCCACACTGTCGTTGGCCAGATGGATGAAAGCCAGTTCCTTGCGGTTTTCCGGAATCTTTTCCACCCGTCCGTCGACCTCCGGTGAGATGTGTATGATGGGAGGCCAGGAAGTCTTTTCCCTGCGGAAAAACCGGAGAATATAGTCGGGGTAGTGGCAGTGCATGAACTGTCCCATGAAATAGTTCTTCCGGGGAATGTAGAGTCCGTCCGGGCAGTTGCTTTCCTGGATGCGGCTGTACAAATAGTTCTTGAGTTCGGGTGTCACAATCTCATCTGCATCGACCACCAGTACCCAGGGACACCGTGCCTGCTTGATGGCAAAGTCGCGTGCCGGCTCCACAATCTGATGCAGTCCTTTGGGGAAAGTGATGATGCGGCAGCCGAAACCGGCGGCTATCCGGCAGGTGTCGTCGGTACTTTCCATGTCACAGACCAGTACTTCGTCAAACTCTTTCACGGCTTCCAGCACTTCTTTTAAATGCTTGGAGGCATTGTATGTATTGATTACAACAGATATTTGCATGACAGATTCTTATTCTGATAGTTTCTGATAGATAGCTAATAATTGCCGGGTCAGCGGTTCGGGTTCGAACTGGGCGGCGTACTTTTTACCTTCTTCAATCATCCGTTCGCGCAGCGAGGCATCGGTATAGGTCCGCCGTATGGCTTCTGCCAGTCCTTTCTCATCGGTAGGGGCTACATACAGGGAAGAAGGGCCTCCGGCTTCCTCCAGGCAGGAACCGTGGGCTCCGATGGCCGGAACTCCGCTGTTCAGGGCTTCCAGCAACGGGATGCCGAAGCCTTCGTAGAAGGAAGGGTAGACAAAGGTCGTAGCACACTGGTAGAGTGCCGGAAGGTCACTGAAGGGTACTCCGTGAATCAGACGCATGCGCGACTGGAGGCCTTCGTGGGCCAGGAAACGGGTGACCTTGTCGGCATAGGGGGTGTGCTTGCCTACGGCAATGACCTGGTATGAAGCGTCCAGGTGGCACAAGGCCCGGGCCAGCAGCATCAGGTTTTTCCGGCTTTCGATGCTTCCTACATAGAGGATGTATTTTTCCGGCAACTGATAGCGTTTTTTCACTTCTTCTTTTTTCTCTTCCGTAACGGCCTGCTTGAAGGCAGGGTCACAGCCTTGATAAACCACGTCAATCTTTTCGGGAGCGATATGGTAGAGCGATACGATGTCGCGTTTAGTACATTCGCTGACAGCGATGATGCGGTCGGCCTGCCGGCAGGCTCTCCGGAACTTGTAGTTGTAAATCATCCGGTCGATTACCGGATAGCATTCCGGATGGCGCAGGAAAATCAGGTCGTGAACCGTCACGATGCTTTTCGTATGACGGGCTTTCCGGATGTTCAGAGGCAGTTCGTTACTCAGTCCGTGGAAAATATCGATGTCTGCCTGGGCAATGTCGCGGGTGATTCCCCATACCCGCCAGAGTGAGCGGAACCGGGTCCAGAAACCGCCTTGGGGAAAATGTACGGAGAATGTTCCGTGCAGGGTTTCCAGCAGCTGGCTTTTTCGGGGGGATGGCGCATAAAGCTCATATTCATTTTGCGGGGCAAGGTCTCTGAGTGACTGAATGACAAACCGGCTGTAGTTTCCGAGACCGGTCTTGTTCTGGGCGGCACGTTTGGCGTCAAATCCTATTTTCATTTTGCTCGATTAAGAAATCTCTGCTTCAGGTAGAGACTGAGACAGTGTACTTTGAATGATTTATATTTTAGGCAAATGTATGAAAAAATATATAAACAAAGCCATCGACTTGCTTTTTTATTGCTACTTTTGTATCGTTTAAGATTTTATGTATGATACTATTGAGTTTTGATACAGAAGAATTTGATGTGCCGCGCGAACATCAGGTGGATATTCCTCTGGAGGAACAGGTGCGGATTTCTACGGTGGGAACCAACCGTATATTGGACTGCTTGAAAAAGAATCAGGTGAAGGCTACTTTCTTTTGTACTGCCAATTTTGCCCTTCATTCTCAGGAGGTGATGCAACGTATTGTGGCAGAAGGACATGAGGTGGCTTCGCATGGCTATCATCATTGGACTTTTGAGGTATCGGATTTGAAAAAATCGAAGGAAGTGCTCGAACAACTGATTGGAAAGGAAGTGAAGGGATATCGTCAGGCCCGTATGATGCCTGTGCCCGAGAAGGAAATCCGCAAGGCTGGCTATGTATATAACTCGTCGCTGAATCCTACGTTTATTCCGGGAAGATACATGCATCTTTCTACGCCACGTACCTGCTTCATGAAGGAGGATGTGCTGCAGATTCCGGCTTCGGTGACTCCCTGGCTGCGCTTCCCGCTGTTCTGGCTGTCGTATCACAACCTTCCGGGGGCGTTGTACCGCTGGATGTGCCGCCGTACGCATGCCCACGACGGTTATATGGTTACTTACTTTCACCCTTGGGAGTTTTATGAACTGAAGGAACATCCTGAACTGAAGATGCCGTTTATCATACGCAATCATTCGGGACTGGAGATGGTGGAACGCCTGGATGCGTTTATCAGATACTTTAAGGAGAGAAAGGTACCGTTTGCTACTTTCTCGGAGTTTGTGGAACAAAAACAACAGACTGGATTATGAGACTGGGAATTGTATGTCCTTGCTATAACGAGCATGAGGTCCTGCTTGCTTCGGCCGGGCGCCTGACGGCATTGCTGGACGGACTGGTGGCCAAGGGAAAGGTGGCTGCAGACAGTTTTGTGATGCTGGTGAACGACGGCAGCCGGGATAATACCTGGGAACTGATTGTGCAGCTTTTCAGGGAGAATCCTTATTTCCGGGGAATCAACCTCGGGAAGAATGTGGGGCACCAGAGTGCGATCATGGCGGGCATGATGACAGTCAAGGCGCATTGCGATGCGGTGATTACGATTGACGTCGACCTGCAGGATGACTTGAATGCCATCGAGGAGATGGTCGACCGCTATCGGGAAGGATATGACATCGTATACGGAGTGAAGGTATCCCGGGAGGGAGATTCATTCCTGAAGAAAAATACAGCACTGGCTTTTTACAAGCTGCAGAAGATGATGGGGGTAAATGCGGTATATAACCATGCGGACTTCCGTCTGATGAGCCGGAGGGCCCTGGAGCAGCTGGCGCACTACGGAGAACGGAATCTGTATCTGCGTGGACTGATTCCGATGATCGGATATCCTTCGACTACGGTGAAGGATGTAATCAGCCAGCGGACTGCCGGATATTCCAAATATACCCTGAACAAGATGCTGACACTGGCCATTGACGGGATAACTTCGTTCTCGACCAAGCCGATTTCGCTGATTGTCAGTGCGGGACTGCTGTGTCTGATGGTGAGTGTCTGTATGTTCATATACGTATTGTGTTCTTATTTTGAGCATTGGGCAGTGCCGGGATGGCCTTCCATCATGCTTTCCATCTGGTTTATCGGAGGGTTGCTGCTGCTTTCCATCGGAGTGATTGGAGAGTATATCGGTAAAATATACATTGAAGTTAAGCACCGTCCGTTGTATAATATTGAGACTCTGCTCTGGGAGAAGGAGGAGAAAAAATAATAAGTTTTATTTATGGATTATTCGGCACTCTTGCGTCAAAAGAAGGTACGTGAATTTATCCGTTTTTGTCTGGTAGGGACAGTAGCGGCCGGGATTCATTATGGGATATATTATTGGCTGCAGGCTTATCTTGCATTGAACATTGCCTATACTGCGGGTTATCTGATCAGTCTGGCCTGCAATTTCTTCATGACTTCTTATTTTACTTTCCGGAGCAAGCCTACGGTACTGAAGGCTACTGGCTTCGGGGTCAGCCATCTGATCAATTACTTGCTCCATATGGTGTTGTTCAATGTGTTCCTGTGGATGGGAGTTCCCCGTCTGCTGGCTCCTCTGCTGGTACTGGCGGTAGCGGTCCCGGCCAATTTTATATTGCTTCGCTGGGTATTTAAGTATAAGAAAAGTAGTGAAAACGAAGAATAGAGACATGAATTGGATGGAACAAATGAGGAGATTTTTCTCCAAACCTTTTTTCAGTGACTATCGTACGCTGTTCGGACTGTGGATATTATTGCCGGTCATTTCTGCGTTGCTGAAAATTTATAAGCATAATAATTTTTTGATATTCAGAGGGGTCTTCCATCATACTTGGGAGCAGCTTCCTCTGTATACGGCGTATCCGGAAGAGTATTTTGATACGAATCATTACGGACCGTTTTTCAGTCTGGTGATAGCTCCCTTCGCCATTTTGCCGGAATGGATCGGACTGTTGTGCTGGCTGGTGGCGCTTTCGCTTTGTCTGTATGGGTCGGTGCGGTATCTGCCCATGCCCGACAAGAAACGTATTTTCATATACTGGTTCTGTGCGCACGAACTGCTGACGGCCCTGTTCATGTCGCAGTTTAATGTGGCAATCGCAGCAATCATTATCGGAACCTTCTATCTGATTGAGAAAGAGGAGGATGTATGGGCTGCCCTGCTGATTGTGATCGGTACGTTTGTAAAGCTCTACGGCATTGTGGGACTGGCTTTTTTCTTTTTCTCACGGCACAAACTGAAATTTTCGGTGTCGCTGGTGGGCTGGGCAGTGGTCTGCTTTGTGGCTCCCATGCTGATCAGTTCTCCTGAATATATCCTGGCACAGTATGGAGGATGGTACGAGAGTCTGGTGGAAAAGAACGGACTGAACATGTTCTCCTGGGCACAGAATGTGTCTCTGCTGGGACTGGTGCGCAAGCTTTCGGGATGTGCCACTTATTCGGACTTGTGGCTGATAGTACCGGGACTGGCCCTGTTTGGGGTTCCTTATCTGCGTTTCAAGCAATACCGGAACCTGGCTTTCCGCTATGCCCTGCTGGCTTCGGTCCTGCTGTTTGTGGTGCTGTTCAGCACAGGAAGTGAGTCGAGTACCTATATCATTGCCTTCATGGGAGTTGCCATCTGGTATGTGACCGCCCCGTGGAAGCGCAACAAATGGGACATTGCACTGATGGTGTTTGCATTTATTCTGACCAGTATGTCACCTTCCGACCTCTTCCCGGAATACCTGCGCAAGACATTCGTACAGCCTTATGCCCTGAAAGCTCTTCCTTGCGTGCTGATCTGGCTGAAGTTATGCTATGAGATGATAACAAAAGATTATACTGAAATTAGTAGAAGATATGAATAATAATTGGATGAGTCAGTGGAAGACCCTGAAGGCATTGTTTATCAATATCTTTTGGGTATATGTGGTATTTATGATTTGCCGTCTGGTCTTTTTGTGGGAAAACGCAGCCTTTTTCAAAGACCTTACTTTTTCCCATTTTCTGGAACTGTGTGGAGGAGGACTGTATTTTGATACCTCTGCCATCATGTATGCAAACGCGCTTTTCATACTCTTGTTTTTGTTTCCGCTGCATTGGAAAGAAGTACCGGCTTATCACAAGTTCGTAAGATGGTTGTATGTCATCGTGAATACGCTCTGCGTGGTAGCCAATCTGATGGATACGGTCTATTTTCAGTTTACCAACCGGAGAACTACCTGCTCGGTATTCAGCCAGTTTGCCAACGAGGACAACCTGGGACGCATTATCGGCATTGAGTTTGTGAATCACTGGTACCTGGTATTGCTGACGGCAGTCATCGCTTTTCTGCTGTACCGTCTGTATCAGTTGCCGGCTACCGGGGTGCGCAAGTCCTTGCCTGCGTATTACGTATCGAATACCCTGTTCTTGTTGGCCTGTGCGCCGTTCATCGTCTTCGGTATGAGAGGGGGAATGACCCGTCAGACTCGTCCGATTACCATCAGTAATGCCAACCAGTATGTAGACAGACCGATTGAGACCGGAATTGTACTGAATACTCCGTTCTCCATGTTCCGTACCATTGGCAAGAAGCCTTTCGTGGTACCTGAGTATTACACCGACCGTGAGGAGATGCTGAAAGCCTTCAACCCGGTCTGTGTGCCTTCCGATTCCACGGTTTTCAAGCCTAAAAATGTGGTGGTAATGATATTGGAAAGTTTCGGAAAAGAATATATCGGGGCACTGAACCCGACACTGGAAGGTGGAAAATACCAGGGATATACTCCTTTCCTGGATTCTTTGATTCAGAAGAGTATGTATTTTGAATATTCTTTTGCCAACGGACGGGCCAGCATCGACGGTATGCCTTCTTCGCTGTCGAGCATTCCGATGTTTGTGGAGGCCTTTTTCCTGACTCCTGCCTCGTTGAACAGTCTGACGAGTGTGGCTGGAGAACTGCGCAAGAAGGGGTATTATACGGCTTTCTTCCATGGAGCAGCCAATGGCTCGATGGGCTTTCAGGCTTTCTCCCGGGCTGCCGGATACCAGGATTATTTCGGCCGGACTGAGTTTGGCAATGATGAGTTCTTCGACGGCAACTGGGCCATCTGGGATGAAGAGTTTCTGCAGTTCTATGCCGAAAAGATGTCGGAGTTCAAGGAGCCTTTTTCTACGGGAATCTTCACGGCCTCTTCTCACCATCCGTTTAATATCCCGGAACGTTACCGGTCGGTATATCCGGAGAGTTCTCTTCCGATTCATAAATGCATCCGCTATTCCGATCATGCCTTGCAGCGCTTTTTTGAGACTGCCTCCAAGGAACCGTGGTTCAAGAATACGCTGTTTGTGCTGACTGCCGATCATACCAATCAGAATGAACATGCGGAGTATCAGACGGAAGCCGGAATCTTCTCGATACCGATTATCTTCTATACGCCCGACGGAAGTCTGCAGGGCAAGCGTCCCGGTATCTCACAGCAGATTGACATTATGCCGACGGTATTGGGCTACCTGGGATACGACCGGCCTTATGTGGCTTTCGGATGCGACTTGCTGAATACTCCTCCAGAGGAAACTTATGCGGTGAATTACCTGGACGGTATTTACCAGTTCTTCAAGGGAGACTACCTGCTGCAGTTCGACGGAAGACAGTCGGTTGCCCTGTATAATTTCAAGGAAGACGTCTTGTTGAAGCACAACCTGCTGGGACAGACCGATGTGCAGCAGCCGATGGAAAATCAGCTGAAAGCCATTATCCAGCAATATATGGAGCGGATGAACGGCAACCAACTGGTTGTCAACCCAGAATAAGCGGGGTAATATGGAGGTAGCCGCCTCTTATATTTGTTCAAGTAAATTTTTTGTTTTATTTTTATAAAATCAATCATTAATCAATAATATCAACTTGCATGAAAGAATTTCTGCGAATGATGCGGCGCTTTGTGTCGCCATATAAAAAATACGCGTTGACAGCCATCGCATTGAATGTATTGTCGGCGGTGTTTAATGTGTTCTCGTTTACTTTGTTGGTGCCCATCTTGAATATCCTGTTTAAGACAGGAGACAGTACAAAAGTGTATGAGTATATGGAATGGGGAAGCGCCGGTCTGCAAGAAGTAGCTGTAAATAATTTCTACTATTATGTCTCTCAGCTTATCCAGTCGTTCGGACCTTCTACGGCGTTGCTGCTTTTGGGACTTTTCCTGGCAGGGATGACCTTGCTGAAGACTGCCTGCTACTTCGGTTCTTCTGCCATTATGATTCCGCTTCGTACTGGAGTGGTTCGTGATATCCGTATTATGGTGTATTCAAAGGTGATGTATCTTCCTCTGGGCTTTTTCTCTGAAGAACGGAAAGGAGACATCATTGCCCGTATGAGTGGAGATGTGGGTGAAATTGAGAACTCCATTACCAGTTCACTGGATATGTTGATCAAAAACCCGATTCTGATTGTTTCTTATTTTGCCACATTGATTGTGACCAGCTGGCAGCTGACTCTCTTTACGATTCTGGTACTTCCTTCCATGGGATGGGTGATGGGCCGTGTGGGCCGTGCATTGAAACGCCAGTCGCTGGAGGCACAGGGCAAATGGAGTGACACGATGTCTCAGCTTGATGAGACATTGGGCGGACTGCGTATCATCAAGGCATTCCTCGCCGAAGAAAAGATGATCGGCCGTTTTGTCCGCTGCAGCAACGAACTGCGTGATGCGACCAATAAAGTGGCTACCCGTCAGGCATTGGCACATCCGATGAGTGAGTTCCTGGGTACAATCCTGATTGTCATCGTACTTTGGTTCGGAGGTTCACTGATTTTGGGTAATACTTCTACCATCGACGCTTCTACCTTTATTTTCTATATGGTTATCCTGTACAGTGTGATTAATCCGTTGAAGGAGTTCTCCAAGGCTGGTTACAACATTCCGAAGGGATTGGCTTCCATGGAACGTGTTGACAAGATTCTGAAGGCAGAAAATAACATCAAGGAACCGGAACATCCTGTTCCTTTGAAAGAGTTGTCGGATAAGATTGAATTCAAGGATATTTCTTTCAGTTATGACGGACGCCGTGAAATTCTGAAGCATATTAATCTGACGGTAGAGAAAGGAAAGACTGTGGCTCTGGTGGGACAGTCCGGTTCAGGAAAATCAACTTTGGTGGACCTGTTGCCGCGTTATCACGATGTACAGGCCGGTGAGATTACCATTGATGGCATCAGCATAAAGGATGTGACTGTACATGACTTGCGCAGTTTGATTGGAAATGTCAATCAGGAAGCCATTTTGTTTAATGATTCTTTCTTCAACAACATTGCTTTCGGAGTAGAAAATGCTACGATGGAGCAGGTAATAGCTGCTGCAAAAATTGCTAATGCACACGACTTTATTATGGAGACTCCGGACGGATATGATACGAACATCGGTGACCGCGGAGGCAAACTGTCGGGAGGACAGCGTCAGCGTCTGAGTATTGCACGTGCGGTGTTGAAGAATCCTCCTATCCTGATTTTGGATGAGGCTACTTCTGCATTGGATACAGAATCCGAACGTCTGGTACAGGATGCTCTGGAACGTCTGATGAAGACAAGAACGACCATTGCTATTGCTCACCGCCTGTCGACCATTAAAAATGCCGATGAAATATGCGTGATGCTTGAAGGAGAGATAGTAGAACGCGGAACGCATGAGGAATTGCTGGCCAAAAATGGATATTATAAGAAATTGAACGACATGCAGTCTTTGTAGTAATTTGTTATTTAATATATAGTTTGAGACTGTATATGATAAAAATCAGATAAAAGTAATATGAAACTGGCTTCATTTGATATCTTTGATACGACTCTGTTGCGCCTTTGCGGTGCACCTGAGAATATTTTTTATATACTGTCTCAACGTTTATATCCTTCTGATAAAATTCGGCAGAATGCTTTTTTCCTCTGGAGAATGGAGGCAGAAAGGAAAGCTGTCATCCAGTCTCAGCATACGAATCTGTCGTTGCGGGAGATATATTCGGTATTTGACCGGCAGGCTTTTCCTGATCTGGACATTGAGTCTGTGATTGAGAAAGAGATTGAGGTGGAGATGGACAATTTGATTCCGGTAGCTTATGTGAAGGACTTAATTGCCAGAAAGCGTGAAGAGGGTTATACTATCTGTTTTATTTCGGATATGTACTTGCCTTCTCAGGTGTTGAAGAAGAAACTGCAGGACGAAGGATGTGCTTTACCGGAAGATATTGTTTTTGTTTCGTGTGAATATAAGGCAACCAAAAGGGAAGGAGGGTTATATGATATCGTACGTGCCCATTTTAAGCACCTGACGCATTGGGAGCATATGGGAGATAACGTGTCCAGCGACTATAAATCGGCCTTAAAGAAGAAAATAACTGCTTATCTGATATCTACCGGATATACAGAGATGGAAAAACAGGCCATGAAACAGGCCATGAGTTTTCCGGAAAGTACCGATTTTTCTATTCTTGCCGGTATACAACGTGCGGCCCGTCTTACTTCCGGTATACGGAATGCCGATGTAGATAATGCGGCAGATATGATAGCATCCATGTATGTCCCTTATGTTTCTTACTTGTTCCGTAAGGCAAGAGAGGAGGGAGTCAGACATTTGTACTTCCTGTCGAGAGACGGTTATATCTTGCAGCAGATAGCAGAGGAATATCAGAAGAATTATCCGGAAATTACGCTGCACTATTTGTTTGTTTCGAGATATTCGTTGTTCTTGCCGAACATCTATTCTTTAAGTAAAGAAGAATTGTATGAATGCAAAGGAGGAAGTCCTTTATATGTGAACCGGATAAAAGTGAGTGATCTTCTTCGGGATTTGAGAGTGGATAGGAGCGACCTGGATGAGGATTTCAAGAAGCATATCACTTTTAAGCGTATAAAGACAAAGGAACAGGAAGATTTGTTTTTCGAATACCTCCAATCATCGGGACTCAAGCAGAGGATTGTAGCGAAGGCTGCTGAGGAGAGGTCCCTGGTGGTGGATTATTTTAGACAGGAAGGACTGTCCTCCGAAGAACCCTGGGCCATTGTGGATGTAGGATGGATAGGAACTACACGACTAATGATAAACCGTATTCTGGAACGGGAAGGCGGATATCGCGGAAAATGCTTTTATCTGGGTACTGCTCCGGAAGTCTTATCCATACGGTACGGCAGTTTTGATAGCTATTATGGCACCCATTTATATACTCCTTCAATCATGCCTCTGATAGAGCAGTATTATTGTGTATCACCTTATGCTTCTACCAAAGGGTATGCTCGGGAGGACACAGGTATAAAGCCGGTATTCAAAGAACGCCGTTTTACCCAGAACGAAGAACTGGTGCGACTGACCATACAGACTGTGAGAAAGGTTGCCCGCTATACGAATGCGTTGCACTTAGCGGATCGTGATTTTGCAATGTCAGTCTGGGGAGGATTGTATTTGAAAGTTTTTTTCAACATGGAATCCACACTTCAATTATCCACATTTGAGAAATTAGGAGTATTTGAAGACGGTTCTACCTATTCTTCTTTAGTCAAGAAGGTTAATCTTTTGCAAGTATTAAGTTATTTGTATAAAGGAAAAATCAAAGGAATTATTTTTCCACGGCATAGTATCTATTATACGTTAAAGATTAAGTTCTTTAGGCCGGAGAATAGTTTAAGAGAGGTTTGTCGGAGTGGTTTCAAGAAATATTCACTCCGTCTGAGAACTTTTAAAAAATTTTATAGACTATAATTGTTATGATTGATAAACCGATATATGTAACATCTCCTCTTTTACCGTCAAGGAAAGAATTGGACTTGTTGTTGGATGAAATATGGAAAAGCAAACAACTGACTAATAACGGAAGTTTTCACCGGCAACTGGAAGGTGCTTTGTGTGAATATTTGAAGGTTCCTTATATTAGTCTCTTTACTAATGGAACATTGCCGCTTATTACTGCCTTACAAGCCTTGCGTATTACGGGAGAAGTGATCACTACGCCGTTTAGTTTTGTGGCAACTACCCATTCGCTTTGGTGGAATGGCATAAAACCGGTATTTGTGGATGTAGATTCCTCTACCGGTAATTTGGATCCGGGTAAAATAGAAGCTGCTATCACTCCCAAGACTACTGCCATTATGCCTGTTCATGTATATGGTAACCCTTGTGATGTAAAGAGGATTCAAGAGATTGCGGATAAATATGGCCTGAAGGTTATTTACGATGCTGCCCATGCATTCGGAGTAGAAGTAGATGGTAAAAGTATTCTGGAAGAGGGAGATATGTCTACGCTGAGTTTCCATGCTACGAAAGTTTATAATACGATTGAAGGCGGAGCACTGGTGGTTCATGACAAGGAGACAAAAAGAAGAATTGACTATCTGAAGAATTTCGGGTTTGCGGATGAAACCACGGTAGTGGCACCAGGTATTAACAGTAAGATGGATGAGGTACGTGCCGCTTTTGGATTATTGAATTTAAAGCAGGTAGATCAGGCAATTCAAGAAAGGAAACGTGTTGCTTGCCGTTATCGGGAGGCTTTTCGTAATGTAGATGGAATTACGTTTTTCGAAGACATGCCGGGAGTGAAACATAACTATTCTTACTTCCCAATATTTGTAGACGAGCATAAGTTGGGAATCTCCAGAGATATGCTCTATGAGAAGATGAAACAGAAAAATATTTACGGACGCAGGTACTTTTATCCTTTAATCAGTGCTTTTTCTACTTACAGAGGACTGGAAAGTGCTGCTGAAACGAATCTGCCTGTAGCTGTAAAACTTTCCAATACAGTAATATGTTTACCAATATATGCAGATTTATCGGATACGGACATAGATGTTGTGATAGATTCAATAGTGTGTAATATTAAATAAATAAAGGTATGAATATTTTGATAACGGCGATAGGTTCTATGTCTGCGTTATGTGTAATAAATCAGTTAAAAGAACAGGGACATTGCGTTATTGGATGTGATATATATCCACCAGAATGGCATTATGAATCTTTGCTGTGTGCCAGAGTCTATCAGGTTCCTTTGGCTAGGGAGGAGGAGGCATACGTTAATGCTTTATTGGATATTTGTGCAAAGGAACAGATTCGCTGCATAATACCTTTGACTGATATAGAGATTGATGTGATAGCAAAATACCGGCTGTATTTTGCGACGAATCATATTGTGTTATGTATGCAGGAAGACGAGGTTTTGCATGTTGTACGGAACAAATATAATTTATACCTTAAGCTTATGAATGTAGATGATATACCATCAATACATACATATTTATGGGACTGTCATAATCCGATAAAGCAGCTTCCTATCATTGAATATCCACTGGTAGCGAAGCCGTGTAATGGACGTAGTAGTGAAGGGTTGATGTATATTTCAAGTCCTGAGGATTTGGCTTTATTAAGAAATAAAGAAGGTTATATTATCCAACATTGTATAACAGGTCCGGTTTATACTGTAGATTATATTCGGAATGCAGCATCTGGTAAAGACGTATCTATTCCGAGAAAAGAGTTGATTAGAACAAAGAATGGAGCAGGAATCAGCGTTCAAATGAGTAATAATCACGAACTGAAAGACTTGACTCACAAACTAGGCAATCTGTTAAATATTAATGGATGTGTTAATATGGAATTTATTGAAAATGAAAATAGATTTTATTTAATTGATATTAATCCTAGATTTTCTGCGGGTATTGCTTATTCTACTGCTATTGGATACGACCTTGTAAACAGTCATTTAAACTGTTTTTACGGGAAAGATATTTTCCCACCGGTTGATTATAAGGAATTAATAATTATCAAGCATTATCAAGAAACGATAATAGGATAGTAAATTGCAAAAAGCAGTGATATAACATGGAAAATAATGTTTTGGTAAGTGTTTTTTGTGAAGCATATAATCAGGAAAAGTTTATTGCTCAGTGTTTGGACGGAATTCTCTCTCAACAGACCTTATTTTGTTTTGAGATTCTTGTTCATGATGATGCATCTACCGATAAGACCCCTGAAATTATTAAGCAATATGCTGATAAATATCCACATTTGATAAAACCGGTATTTCAGACTGTGAACCAGCATTCACAACAGATTTCTATATGGAAGAACTTTCAGTTGCCTCGGGCAAAAGGAAAATATATAGCAATATGTGAGGGAGATGATTATTGGGTGGATGTGTATAAATTGCAGAAACAGGTAGATTTTTTGGAAAATAATCCAAAATACGGCATGGTTTATACACGTACTTTGCTGTATTCGGAGCAGCGACAAATGATGGAGGAAAATACATTTGGTTTTTCTTCATGTTCTTTTGCTGAACTTTTGAGGCAGAATGGTATTCCTACGCTAACGGTATGTTTTCAAGCGAATTTAATGCGCCAGTATTATGAGGAGATAATGCCTGGGAAGAAAAGATGGAGGATGGGAGATTACCCATTGTGGTTATGGATTTCTCATAAGCGGGAGATTAAATTCATGCAAGAAGCTACAGCTGTCTATCGTGTGTTAGGAGAATCTCAAAGCCATAGTTCTGATATCCTGAAAACTGAAGCTTTTCATAAAAGTATGTTGGAGATAAAGTATTATTTTATCAATCTGTATAATAAGAATCTGGAGCCAATTTATGAGGAGTCCAAGAACGAGTCTTTCCGTTATTTGTTTTTTGAAGCGATTTCCAGGAAATGTTATCGGAAAGCTTGTGAATATACGAAAAAACTTGATATGAGTAAATTATCTGAGCATGATAGGAAAAAGATACGTAAATTTAATTTGAAGTACATGTTTTTGAAATTTTATAGATGAGACGTCGCATATTATTTTTTCATGATACGTTTCCTGCTGGTGGGGCAGAGCGGATTACGCAGGATATCGCTGATTATATTAGCGATAAGGGATATGAAGTATATTTGATAGCTTCTCATATGAATGTGGATTGTTGCAGAAATATTCATTTGATAGAAGTTCCTGGTAATTTATCGTTGATAGAAGAATTTACCAGGGAATTTATTGTAGATGTTATCCAGAAAAAGAAGATTGATCTCTTTATATTACCTGCATTTATGAACCCTGATATATGCCAGGTAGTTAGAAAACATACTTCCTGTAAGATAATTTTTGCACTCCATGGTCTTCCATTATATGAAAAAATAGTGTATTTGTATGAGAAAAAGAGATGGAGTTCAAAGTCATTCATAAAAAAACTCCTGTGGCTTGGGGTTATCTATCCTAAGGTGATATGGCTTCATCTGTATGATAAAAGATTCTTAGCTGATTATAATAGGATGTATCATCTAGTGGATGCATTTACTGTATTATGTAATGGGTATAAAAAACAATTGGTTCGTTTATTATCATTGGGCGAGGATAATCATATTCATGTTATTTCTAATTCAGAAAAGTTTGTGGCCGATAGCCTGTGCAGTAATAAAAAAAAGCAGATTATATATTCTGGTCGCCTTGATTATTTTAAACGTGTGGATGTATTGTTAAAAATTTGGCGAATGATATATCAGAAGGCTATTGACTGGGAATTGATTATAATAGGAGATGGTCCTGAAAGGAAGAATCTGGAAGATTTGGTTAAAAGGTGGAAGCTTCAGCGGATTTCTTTTGTAGGTTATACCTCAGATGTTGGAAGATATTATCAGGAGGCATCTATTATATGCTTAACATCTGCGTTTGAGGGATTTCCACTTTGTCTGACAGAAGCACAGGCTTATGGAGTTATCCCCGTTGCTTTTAACGTCTCTGAAGGGGTTGAGGAGATTATCGGTAATTCTGGAGAGAATGGAATTTTGTTGCCTGTGGGAAGTGTACGTCGGTTTGCAAAGGAGCTGCTGGCACTGATGGGGGATGAGAAAAGGTTATGCAGAATGAAAAAAAATGTACAGGAGAAAGTTAAAAATTATGATCCTGATTTTATCGGAAATAAATGGCTTTCTCTGTTTAAATCTTTGTTGACTCCATGAAACCGGACTCCTACTAAGGGTGTGGGGCATATCTTATTCTTAATATTACATGGTATGGAGCCACATGCCTTCTCCTACAGACATGAAGTGCTTCTGGAAATGCCTCGAATGGCTTGAAGGTATATCAGTATGACGAGTAGCTTTGCATAAGAAGTATCCGTAACAAACACAGAAATGTAGCAGAATCTTATCTATCTTATTGCAAGAAAAGAAGAAGGAAAGCTTCAAGGATAAGGTTGCCCAAGTATCGTGTGATCAGACTCCTTGAAAATCTTTCATGCAGAAGGGGGGGATTCATGGAGTATATGGAATAATGGCTCCTATATGTGCTAGATTATCAGAAATACCTTTCTATTTTGTACAAGCAGAGACAATGTTTAAAGACTGGAAGACCAGTGGTTGTATTCAGCGTCATTATGTACATTCCATTGTAGGAGGCAAGAAAACGAAGTCTGTCGAATTTGCTGAGAAGATTGATAACATACAGATAAACGGTATATCGCTCATTGAACACATCTCATTCAAGGTTTTCAATGAGGATATACGAGTTAAATACTGTATCTGCATGTACCAGAAGCTCAAGACAAGGTGATGGATAGATGCGCGAGCACTGATTCATATATGTTAACAATGCTAGCAGAAGTTGTGTATGGAATATATACTTCCTTGGTATGCAAGAAAAGGGCAGCAAAAGATGAATCTTTTAGAAAGGTATTCAGAAGTAAACTCTCAAAAGAAATAACTTTCATCAAATACTGCATTCTTAAAGCGCTTGTTACAGAAGGTTTCTCATGAAGCACCACATAAAACTGCGTTCATAAATGAAAGGCCTTGGCTGTCTTATACTTTTCAGGATACCAGCATATTTACATTGGATGTATTACTGAGGAAAGGGATATCTTTTTCCCGTTATGTATATCAGTAGATAATGCATGTCATGGCGGAATAGTAGATTCTTTTTCTCAACCAACATCTTTTTCTTGGCAATGACATGAAATTATCTACATATCTGATAAGATTGACTTTCCCTTCTGCAAACTTTAGGTAAAAGTTTATTTTCTGCTAAATTCAATTCCATATACTTTCTGGTTCCTCCCTCAACTATTTGGAAATTAAAATTTTTATATAGTCTGATAGCTGTGGGATTGTTAGAATGTATGCCTATGATAGGATAATTTTGCTGATCGATAAAACTAATACACTCTTCCATCATTTTTTTTGCGATACCTTTTCCTCTGAAATTTTTGTGTACTCCAACTAATGAAATATAAGCTTTATGCGTTATGGTATTATTACAATAAAAAATGATTAATCCGATAAGTGTACGGTTAGGAGAGTAACAACAAATCAGATTGGCTTTTTTTAATATTTTGTCAATATATTCTTCTAAATTAACTTTACATGATAAGGATGGGATAAAATCCTGATCTATAGCCTTTAAGAAAGATAAGACATCCTGTTTTATTTTATTTGTTTTATACATGTCAGTTGTGTTGTAAAAAAGTTTGTGTAGCTGATAATTCTATGTTGTGTATTCAATTAATGTAAATATGTCATGGAACTATTTTTTCTTGAAAATCGAATAAAAAAACCTTCGATACCATTTATTGTAATATTTTTCAAACTTACTTTTGTAATATTCATTTTTCTGCAAGATGGCTATCGGATTTTCGAAATATTCGAGATATTTATCAATATGCTTTTTATAAATATATTGATATATAAAGTCCTTATTTGTCTTTTGATTACAGTTGGCAGTCATAGTGCCTTGCCTTATTCGATATAAGAACAAGGGTTCGGCCATTTGATATACTAATTTGTCCTTGTATAGGAGTCTGATGTAAAACTCCCAGTCTTCAAAACCGATGCGATTATTTTCATCATATCCTCCAATTGCCAAGCAGTTATCTTTTTTAAACATCGAAGTACAGACAATTGAATTGGAGATTAATAATTCTTTATAAGTATTATATCTGGCCTCCCAAATTCCCTTCTTGCTTCCGAAAAATTGAGCCAGGCAACAGAATAACGTATATTCGGGTCTTGAGTGAAAAAAATGTATCCCTTTTTCGATAAATGTAGGAGCAAGTAAATCATCAGAATCTAAAGGAACAATATATTTTCCCTGGGCTTTATGAATGCCATAATTCCGTGCAGAAGAAAGTCCTCCATTTTCTTTTTTGTAATACTTGAATCGTACGTCCTGTTGCGTGTATTTAAGTGCGATTTCCTCTGTATTGTCTGGTGAGCCATCATTCACAATGATTGCTTCCCAGTAAGGGTAGGTTTGTTGAATAATAGATTCTAGCGTTTCAGGTAAATAATCTGCTTGATTATAGCAAGGAATAATTATAGAAACTAAATCATTCATATATTCGTGTTAAGTAAAGTTATTATTAGCTGCTATTTGAGGATAGAATAGCAAAAACGTATCATATAGAAAAGGTGTTAATGTGTCTTAATATGACTAAAAAGCTATCTTTAAAATACAGAATAAGCCAACTGATAAAATCAGTTGGCTTATATAATATGATAGTATTCCTAATATTGTATTTTGGGTTGAATTACAATTTCGGACCTGCAGCAACCAAAGCCTTACCAGCTTCGTTACCAGTAAACTTAGAGAAGTTCTTGATGAAACGTCCAGCCAAGTCTTCAGCTTTCTTAGTCCATTCTGCTGCATCAGCATAAGTATCACGAGGATCCAAGATCTTAGGATCAACACCCGGCAATTCTGTAGGAACTACGAAATCGAAGTAAGGGATAGTCTTAGTAGGAGCCTTTTCGATAGAACCGTCCAGGATAGCATCGATGATACCACGAGTATCACGGATAGAGATACGCTTGCCAGTACCGTTCCAACCAGTGTTAACCAAGTAAGCCTTAGCACCGGTCATTTCCATCTTCTTAACCAGTTCTTCAGCATATTTAGTTGGGTGCAAGCTCAAGAATGCAGCACCGAAACATGCAGAGAATGTCGGAGTCGGTTCAGTGATACCACGTTCTGTACCAGCCAACTTAGCAGTAAAGCCAGACAAGAAGTAGTACTGAGCTTGTTCAGGGTTCAGGATAGATACCGGAGGCAATACACCGAATGCGTCAGCAGACAAGAAAATTACCTGGTGAGCGTGAGGACCCTTAGAAACCGGTTTAACAATGTTATTGATGTGGTAGATAGGATAAGAAACACGAGTGTTTTCTGTTACGCTCTTGTCAGCGAAGTCAATCTTGCCGTCAGCAGCAACTGTAACGTTCTCCAACAGAGCGTCACGCTTGATGGCAGCGTAGATATCGGGTTCGCTTTCTTTATCCAAGTTGATAACCTTAGCGTAGCAACCACCTTCGTAGTTAAATACACCTTCGTCATCCCATCCGTGTTCGTCGTCACCGATCAACAGACGTTTCGGGTCAGTTGACAAGGTAGTCTTACCAGTACCGGACAGACCGAAGAAGATAGCAGAGTCAGTGCCTTCCATATTAGTGTTGGCAGAGCAGTGCATAGAAGCGATACCACGCAACGGGTTCTTGTAGTTCATGATAGAGAACATACCCTTCTTCATTTCACCGCCGTACCAAGTGTTCAAGATAACCTGTTCGTTGGTCTTCAAGTTGAATACAGTAGCTGTTTCAGAGTTCAGACCCAGTTCCTTGTAGTTGTCAACTTTTGCCTTAGAAGCGTTGAATGATACGAAATCGGGTTCTCCGTAGTTAGCCAGTTCTTCAGCAGTCGGGCGGATGAACATGTTAGTTACGAAGTGAGCCTGCCATGCCACTTCCATGATGAAACGTACTTTCATACGAGTAGCGGGGTTGGCACCACAGAAGGTATCAACAACAAACAGACGCTTGCCGCTCAGCTGCTTAACAGCTTTAGCTTTCAAGTCAGCCCAAGCTTCTTCAGAGCAAGGTTTGTTGTCGTTTTTGTATTCTTCAGAAGTCCACCATACAGAATCTTTGCTGGCTTCATTCATTACGAAGAATTTATCTTTAGGAGAACGACCGGTATAGATACCTGTCATTACATTTACAGCACCCAGTTCAGTTACCTGACCTTTTTCAAAACCTTCCAAACCTGGTTTGGTTTCTTCTGCGAACAGTACATCGTAAGACGGGTTGTGGATAATTTCCTTCACGTCTTGGATACCGTACTTGCTTAAATCTAAATTTGCCATTTCTTTTAATGATTTAAAATGTTGGTATTTGGTTTATAATCTCTTTCTTTAATCTCTTTTTACCTTTGATTTACAAGGGAAAACGGGTGTAGAAAAGCTCTTTTTTTCCTGCTTTTCAGCAGGTCCCTTGTTTTTCGCCTACAAAAGTAATACTTTCTTTTTAAAGAAAAGCTCTATTAGAGAAATTTTTCTCTAATAGGAAATCTTTTATAAAACCATAACAATATCTGCTAACTGAATGTTGCAAATTGAGTGAAATTCGTTTACTTTGCAGCAGATTTTAATGTGCTAATGTGCTGATATGCCAATGTGCTAATTGCCATGCGGCATTACGTACACCACATTTGCACATTAGCATATTTGCACATTAGCACATTTATAGTTATGAAGGTTATCAACTTTGCCGAGACAAATTCTGTCTTGAACCAATACGTGGCGGAAATTCGTGATGTAGCAGTCCAGGGCGACCGTATGCGTTTCCGCCGTAATATTGAACGCATTGGAGAGATAATGGCGTATGAAATGAGTAAGGAACTGACGTATTCTGTCAAGCAGGTACAGACTCCCTTGGGGGTGGCGTCGGTCAGCACACCCGATGACGAGGTGGTGATTGCCACTGTTTTCCGTGCCGGATTGCCTTTGCATACTGGATTCTTGAATATGTTCGACCATGCCGGGAACGCTTTTGTTTCCGCTTACCGTTATTATAAGGATAAGGAATGCCGTACGGTGGATGTACACATCGAATACATCGCTACTCCGGATTTGTCCAAGAAGACATTATTGATTGTAGACCCGATGCTTGCCACGGGAGAAAGTATGGAATTGGCCTGGAAGGCCTTCGTCACCAAGGGGATGCCGGCCAAGTTGCAGATAGCTTGTGTCATAGCCAGCCAGCAGGGCGTAGAGCATCTGGAAAAGCTGTTCCCTGGAGATGAAGTGACCTTGTGGTGTGCAGCAATCGACCCGGAGATGAACGAGCATTCCTATATCGTTCCCGGGCTGGGAGATGCCGGAGATTTGGCGTTCGGTGACAAGATATAAGGTTCATATATCTTTTCCATCAGCCTTTTCCCAAGTGCGGGCCTATAATGACCCGGTTCATAATAATTGTGGATGTCTTCCGTGTATTCGTTGATACCGGTGAAATCAAACACATTCCGTTTTCCGAAGAAGCGCTTTAGCGTCTTTACGTCGGCAGGGTTTATGTTGACCTGCAGGTAGTCGGGACTGATAATGATTTTCACATCGGTATCATGCTTCCGGCAAATCCACTTTATTTCCTGCAACAAGCTGATTTGCTTTTCCCTGAGCACTTGGGGGGCTTCCCGGTATTTCCCGTCTCTATAATTCTTCATTTTCTCTTTGGTGAATTCTCCTTTCCGGTTTTCCCAGTACTTATCTCCCTCTTCCTTTATCATTTTCTCTCTGGGATTCAGCACATCATTGGTTACCGGGTTTCGGGTGGAGCCATAGGGGTTTATAATCCCTTTCATGTAAGGGCGATAGGTATGGAACAGCTTGTAGTCCAGATAGGGGAAGAGAAAGTTCGGGTAGAAGAAGGCTTGGCAGAATTCCTTCTGAAACTTGAAGTTGCTTATTCCCGATATGGCGGGCGGCAGAATGTTGGAATGTCCGGTCAGGCAGCGGTCGTTGTGCAATGATTCCTTGTCGATAATCAGCAGCAGGTTCTTGATTGTTGCACCTGCCTTGTCCAGTGCCCTCAGCTTCAGGCAGACGGCGGCGAGGCTTTCGGCATTTCCGAATAGCCGTACGGCCCTTCCGCCGTGGAGGTATTTCTCCCATTCATGGCATTGATAAGCCATAGTGCAGGAGTTTCCCATGATATAGGAGTCGATGGGGATGGTATCCCGGTTGTTCAGATACATCTGCCACCCCACGTACCCTTCGTTTAGTACAACCGGGGTTTGGTCGTATCGTTCATAGTTCTTCAGGACCATGAAAGGGTCGTCCAGGAAATAGACTGCCAGTAGGGCTATAAAAGGGATAAAAAGGATAAAGAGCTTTTTCATGAAACGTATGGCTGCGTTCCGTTCGCTGTTTTTCTTCATCATGTGTCTTTATTGTCAAAATTGTAAATATATGAAGCTGTCCGAGTTGAACTGTCCCAGTGTGAAAAGTATTATGGCGAGCAGATAATAGATACTCCATCTTACGGCTGTCGGCTGTCGTCCGAGGGCTTCCAGCAAATCATGCTTGGACATGAAATATTCGTAAACCAATATCAGTACGAGTGCGCTTCCTGCCACAATGCTGTTGTGGTCCGGCATTCCGATGTTCATTTCCTTCCAACTGTAATGTACGCCGAAGGAGAGGTGGCTGATGTAGTGGAACGCTTCGGCCATGGAACTTGCCCGGAAGAATATCAGAGATACAGCAAAAAGTAGGTAGGTCCTTACGACGGATAATGTGGCATATAAGCGGCTTCCCAATTGGGCTTTCAGTCTGCGGTGAAATGCTGTGGTCTTCATCTCGTAGAAAATGATGACACCTTGAATTAGTCCGTAGACAGCGAAGTTCCATCCGGCACCATGCCAGATACCCAGTCCCGTAAAGGTCAGCGCCAGACTTAGAAATACGCCCCATTGTCCCCATCCACGCAGGCTCGAGGACAACGGGAGGTACAGATAGTCGCGTACCCAGAATGAAAGCGACATGTGCCATCGGCGCCAGAAGTCGGCAGTGGTCTGTGCAATGAACGGCCGGTTGAAGTTTGGGCTGAGCTTGAATCCCAGCATGCGCGCTCCTCCCAATGCGATGTCGGTATATCCGGAGAAGTCGGCATACAGCTCTATCGGATATAGGAGGCATGCCATCAGCAATTGCACGCCCGAGGCTGTGTATACCGACCCGAAGACACCGTCTATGTATGGGGCGATGGAGTCAGCCAGTATCAGTTTCTTTATTAGTCCCACGACAATCAATCTCATTCCGTAGACCATGGATGTATAGTCCGTAGCTTTGCAGGACTTCAGTTGGGGGAGCATGTCACTTGCTCTTTCTATGGGACCGGAAAGGAACTTCATGAAGAAGAGCATGTATATCATGAAGTCGGGCAGGCTCTTTTCCGGTTCTTCTTGCCAGTAGATTTCTGTCAGGTACGAAATGGCCTGGAAAGTATAGAAAGAGATTCCCAGTGGAAAGAGAATGTGGCAGTCTGTAAGCCGGTCGGCATACCGGAATGCCAACCAGCTTACAACCAGAAAACACACACCTGAAAAATAAATTCCCTTCATGCCGCTTTCCCGCTTGGCCTGTCCTATCCATTTGCCAAGGTAGAAGGTGGTAAGCGTGAGGATGAGGGCCGTTATCAGAAAAGCGAGGTGGTAGAAGCCTATGAAGAGGCAGCTGGCTGTCAGTAAGGTCGCTTTTCTGAATCGTGAAGGAAGCGTATGGTATAGAATGAAAGTACACGCAAACAGTACGACGAAGTTCAGGGATATGAATGACATTTCTTAGTTGGTTTTGGTTAAAATGGCATGGCAGATGTCTCCCACGTTTTTGAGTTTTACAATATCTCTGAAGGTGAAGCGTACATTGAATTTCTTCTCTATCTTGTTTATCAGTTGCATGTTGGTCAGTGAATCCCATCCTTCTACATCCTGGGCGGTGGTTTCATTGTCAAGTACGATGTTCTCTCTTTTCAGTACCTCCCGAAAGATGAGGCTCATTTCATTCAAAATAGTCTGTGTATCCATTGTCAAGTTTAAATTAGTTCTTGTATTTTCTTTCTGTCTGTTTTGCTACTGGTGTTCAGCGGAAACTGTTCCAGACAATGCATATGCTTGGGAATCATGTAGTAGGGAAGCCTGCTACACAGATATTCCTCTATCTGCTGTTTGTCGAGCTGTTTCTTCTCTACGACGAGATGCAGTTCGCACTGGTTGTCGTTGTCGTATTTGGGAATGACGACTATACGGCATTCACCGTTGAAAAAGTTTTTTGCCACATGTTCAATCTCGCTCAGCTCAATGCGAAACCCTTGTATCTTTATCTGTGAGTCTTTTCGTCCGTAATAAATGATGTCGCCGTCGGCGTCCATTTGGCAGAGGTCTCCTGTTTTGTAGTATACTTTTCCATTGGCGGTCTCTACGAGGCATTCTCCGTTTTTTTCGGGAGCATTCCAGTAGCCGCCCATCACTTGATTGCCGCTAATCCATAGTTCACCGGTTTCTCCGGTAGGCAGCGGGCGGCCGTCTGCATCCATAATCAGGGCATCGATGCCTTCGAAAGGCTTTCCGATGGCGACCATGCCGTTGTGATGCTTGCAGGAGGTGACGGGTATCCGATAGGCAGTGCAGTAGATGGTTCCCTCTGTCGGTCCGTATAGGTTTATGAAAGAGGCATTGGGGACGCATTTTCTGAAAGCACCCAACAGCTCCGCGTCAGATGCCTCGGCAGTAACCACCAGATATCTCAGTGCGGGAAGGTGTATCTCCGGAAAATAGGGACGTAGCAGCTGGAGCAGTGAAGGGGCTACGGCAGCGAAGGTCAGGTCGTATTTTTCCAGAGTTTCAATTACGTTGATGTATTTCACGCCTTCCGGAGAAACGGTGTATATGCAAGCACCCAGCGTCAGCGGATACAGAAAGGATACGATGGAAACGTCGAAAGTGAGTTCGAACATCTGCAGCATCCGGTCGTTCCCGTCCAGTTGCCAGCCGAGGCGGTGATAGGCGGTATAGAAAGCATTCAGGTTGCGGCGGGAGATGGGCACTCCTTTGGGTTCGCCCGTGCTTCCGGAAGTGAAGATAATGTAGGCATTTTCCTCTTCTGCCGTATGGAGGATGTCTTCTGCGGCATGGAACGTGGTGGAGTTCTCTGCCTGCTCTATTTCGGAGGTGCATATCAGTTCCAGATTCCGGGTGTCGAGGTTCAAGACATGGATATTCTCGGTATGCAGCACGAGGCGGATGCCTGCTAAGCCGGCAATTCTGTCATTCCTATGTTTGGGGTAGGAAGGATGGAGGATGACGTATGCCTTTCCGCAAATCAGTGCAGATAGTATGGATGCGTATGTTTCCAGTCTGTTTTCTGCGACGATGCCGATAATTTTGTCTTCTCTGTCCTTGAATAGGGAGGATATTTTCTGTACGCAAGTTGCCAGCTCTCCATAAGTGCAGGCAGTGTCTTCGATGACGAATGCCGGCCGGTCGGCATATTTGCCGAAGGCTTTCACGATGTCGCCAATCAAGTCATTTGAATGTTTTTTCATTTACTCCGTTATGTTATAGTTCAGTTTTTGCGGAAGCGATGTTTATCCGTCGTTCATTAAAGACAGTGGTTTCCTGCAATCTCCCTATCGGGCAATCCTTAAGATTTCTAAAAAGGAAGGATATAGTTCGGAATAAAAGAAACTGAGAGGCAAATACATACTCACCACGGAATTACACGGATTAACATAACTAAAAGTTCTTTATTATCAGAACTCCAAAGATAATCTGTGTTAATCCGTGTAATTCCGTGGTGAGTTATAGTACACTCTCCGGGCAGAATGGGTTTGCAAACAAAGTCCTTATTTTGCCCAGAACAGTTTGTGGTAGTAAGTGTCTTCGGCTGACACCTCTTTATAGTAGGGATTGTAGTTGACTTCCGTATTCGGGTATCTCCAGCGGTTCGGCACATTTGTGATGGTACCGGCCACTTCGGGGAAGACCAAGCCGGACGGATAACCGGTACGTCGGATGTCACTCCATGCCTCGCGACTGGCCAGGAAACCGAAATGCAGCCACTTTTGGGTAATGATAGCATCCAGCTTGTCTGCATATTCCGTGCTGTTCCATTTGGCAGCAGCGAAAGAGGCTGTTTCTTCGGCAGTGGGGGCATCATACCGGCGTGCGTTTTCACCCGTACTTACCGAATCGTAATAGTAGTAAAGCGTGATGGACTGGCCGACAGCCTTTTTGAACTCTTCTTCCGCTTTCGCTTCATTCTTTGCCACTCCATACCCCATTTCATAGGCTTCCGCTTTCAGGAAATGGATTTCGGGTGAGGCCATTATCAGCATGTCGAATTTATCGTTTTCCCAAAAGAAACCTTTCTGCGTGATTTGTGAGAAACCGGTGTTGCTGGTATTGACTTCGTCTTGTGCCTGCGAGTTGTAATATTCCGTCAGCTCATCCGCCACGGTGAGGTCTGTGCCCAGATAACGGTGCTCGTCCAATTGACCGGTGTTTTGGTTGGTAATCTTCACGGGATTGAAGTTGAGCAGGATGCGCGGGTCGTCTTCTCCTTTCACATAAACGCCGCTCAGTGGGTCATTGCTGGTCATATCATAGTTGCCATGGCCCAGCATGCGGTCGATGATGGCGCCCGAAGCGAGTCGGTTGGTTACCCAGTCACCCAGTCCGTGGCCTGCGGTGAAGTTCAGTTGCCCAGACTTCTGGTTGACAATGAGAATGTTGTTTTCTTGTTCCTCTATCAACGGATAGGCCGACGGATTTTCCAGGATTTCCTTGATGGCGGTACGGCCTTCCGCCTGCAAGTCTCCCTGCGCGGCTACGCGCAGGGCAAGGCGTAGGCGCAAGGAGTTTGCATAACGTTCCCATTTGTCCATGTCCCCGTTGTTGATAAAGTCTTGTGTATTGAAGTTCCTCGGTGTGGGGATGGAGCGGAACCGCGGAGCAATTTCTTTGAGCTCGTCAAGAATGGTTTTATATATATTCTCGGCCTTGTCATAGTGAGCATACGATTTACCTACATCGTTGGTAAGCGGCAGCGTGCAAGCTTCCGAGAAAGGCATATCCCCGAAAACGTCCACTGTGGCGGCAAAGAAATCGTACAACTGTACTTTGGCGGCAAGATAGAATGCCTCGTCCTGGGCTTGTTCTGCCGCGCTTTCTTCCTCGTAGAGAGATTCCAGCTTACGGAACTGGGCCAGTGCCGAATACACATTGTCCCACTGTCCGTCAATAGCGGGTATATAGCCGGGGGTATACATATCCGTAGTGTTGGAGTAGCCGAAGGTTTGTGCATACTTGCCCGTAAACTGTGAATCGAATCCGAAGAACCGGTTGTATTCGTAAACATCATAGTCCTTTACTTTTTGGAAGACTCCTACCATCAGATTACTGATGGTGACTTGGGTTACTTTGGAGGGGTCTTCGTATTTGCTGTCGAAGTCATAATCCGTACAGCCTGATGTTGTCAAGAGGAATGCTCCCAATGAAACAAGAGATAATATCTTTGTCTTTTTCATACTCTTTGTTGTTTTTTGGATGGTTGTTTTGTCAGAAACTTGCACGAAGTGAAACACCGAAACTGCGGGTAGCTGTGGTAGAACTTCCCACGGTAGCCTGGTTGGCCCAGGATGTTCCGACGGACGACTCCGCATCGTAGTTTTTCAGTGCTTTGTAGAAGTAGAAGAGATTACGTCCGAAGACCGACACACTCAGCCGGCCCAGTCCCAGTTTGGAGATCATCTTTTCGGGAAATTGGTAGCCGATGGTCAATTCACGCAGTTTGACATAAGAATTGTCGAATACCGAATGGCGGTATGTCAGCTGTTCGGCCTCCGTTCCCCAATTATAGGTGGTGTTGTAGTAATAGCCTGCCGGAATGATACGTGTGTTTCTTTCGCCAGTGGAGGCCACTACACCCGGAAGAATGATGCCGTCGTGGTAGATTATCTCTCCGTTGGGGCCGGCACCCGTGGAAGGGTCTACTTGTACCGGAATTCCGCTGGAATTGTTGTCGCCCGGATAGTAATAGGATAGTCCGCCGTGTTCCGTATCACGGTACTTTAGGGATTCGGGTGTCAGACCCACTGCGGTGGCATATTGGTTCATTTCGTTGATGACATCTCCTCCGATGCGGAAGTCGATACTGAAATCGAGGAATACATTCTTGTAGGAGAAAGAGTTGAATAGACCTCCTACGCCTGCTGGATTGATGTTGCCGACTTTCTGCAATTCGGTTTGGTTGAGGTAAAGACCTTTATCGGAAACGAGGTACTCACCGTTTTCGTTCACCTGGGGAACCTGCGCATAGATGTCACCCATTGGCTGGCCTTCCACAGCTTGTATTTTTATTCCACTGCCTCCGGAGTTGAGTATTTCCAGATAGGGCACTCCATCGGCCAGTTTCACCACTTTGTTCTTATATACACCATAGTTGGCTGTCAGGTCCCAGCGGAAATCTCTGGTCAGTATGGGAGTGGCACTGATTGATATATCCCAGCCGTGGTTGGCTACCTCGCCCACATTCATCAACACATTCTTTACGCCTGATGTGGAAGGTTGCGGCGTGGAGAGTATCTGGTCCTTTACACGGTTGTTGTAGTAGGATATATCTATACCCAACCGGTTGTTTAAAAACTTGCTTTCCAGACCTATCTCGTATTCGTACTTCTTTTCCGGACGGATATCTGCATTCCCCCATGAAGAGGGAATGGTGTTCCAGGTGAATCCGTTGTCTGAACCTTGCTCGTAGACGATATTGGCGGTATAGGTTTCAGGAGCATTTCCTACGATACCGTATGAGAGGCGCAGTTTTCCATAGTTCCACCATGACGGCATGTGGAAGGCTTGGGTGAAGAGGAAACTCAGATTAGCGGAAGGATAGAAAAAGCTCTGGTCTTTTAGGGTAGACGAGCGTTCCTGGCGTCCGGTCAGTTCAAGGAATAGATAGTTGTCCCATCCCAGGCTCAGTGTACCCATATAGCCGGTTTTCAGTAGTTCCATACGTTGCAGGGTACTGCTTGGCGTGTAGCGGCTGGCATTGAGGTCGAACCAGTTTTCCGTGACAAGCCCGCCATTGGTGGAGACCCTCATATTGTTCATATTTTCGTAGCGTCCGGTCCAGCCTACGGTGGCGGCAATGTCGAAGCGGTTGATATTATAGTTGAAGTTCAACATAACATCTCCATAGACAATGTCGTAACGGCGGTTGATGGACTGGAAGCTACCGTTGGGGTCGTATAGGGAATTGGGTTGTTCGCTTTCATATTTCAGTGTTTGCTTCACATCTGTGATATCAGTTGAAACCTGGGCGCGCAGACTCAGCCAGTTGGTTATCTGCCAGGTGGGGCGAATTATACCGATGAGCCGATTCTCTGTCTCGTCGCTATGGTGATGGTACATATTCCACAGCATGTTGTTCACTCCGGTGGCGTAACTGGGGTCGTAGGCCCATGATTCCTCAGGAGTCAGCGTGGCGTTTCCTCCGACAAAGGTATTACGGTATCCCAGACTGGTGACGTAGCTTTGTTTCAGATAGGGAATGTCCAGGAAGGTGGAGAACATGTTGCCGAAACCGCTGTATAGGTTGAGCGAGGTTTGCGGACGGTCTTCTACATTCTGTACGATGTAGTTAAGGGAGTATTCCAGTTTCAGCGGTTTCGCCAGTTGATACGAACCGGTCAGCTTGAAGTTGTGTTTGGTGAAGCTTCCGGTCAAGGCATTGGGAATCTCGTCCATGAATGTGTAGGAGAAGCGGTTGCTGGTGGTTTCCGTCCCTTGTGAGATGGCGAGATTGTAAGTCTGGGTCCAGCCGGTGCGAAACAACTCTTTCCACGGGTTGTCGGTCAGTGCCTGGTAGGGGCGCATCTTCCCGTCCCAGTAAAGTACCTCGCTACCGTCGTATTTCGGGCCGAAGGACAAGGTGGTGGAACGGAGGCTTTTGTAGCTTTGTCCGTTTAGGGTTCTCTGATAGAAGCCTCCCGTCTGTTTCTCATAATCGCTGTATGCGGTGTTGTAGGTTCCCGGCCCGTATACGGTCTGTACTTTTGGCAGATAAGCCGGTAAGTTTGCCATGACTTGGGCATTGAAGTCCACCGTCAGCTTGCCACTTTTGGCGCGTTTGCTGGTGATGACTACCGCACCGTTTGCAGCCTCCGAGCCGTAGAGAGCTGTGGCGGAAGCTCCTTTCAGAATACTGAGGCTCTCGATGTCCTCTGGGTTGATGTCTACCAGACCATTGGAACGGATTTGTCCGTCGTTGCCAAATTCAGCGAAGTCCGTGCTTTTGCCCGTGCCGCCGTTGCGGATGGGTACCCCGTCCAGAATGATGAGTGGCTGGTTATTTCCAGTGATAGAGGTCAGGCCGCGTACGTTGATGGAGACAGCTCCGGCAGAACCGCCCTGTGTTTGTGTAATGCGGACTCCCGGTGCTTTACCGTACATGGCAGAGGCAAAATTGGGTGCTCCTGCCTTTACCAATTCGTCTGCACTGATGGTACTGATGGCATAACCGACACGTTTCGTATCTTTTTTGATACCCATTGCCGTTACTACGACTTCTTTCAGTTGCTGGGTATCTTCGCTGAGTGTAATCTTCAGGTCGCCTTGCTTTTTTCGTTTTGCCAGGTTTATCTCCCGGGTGGCATAGCCCATGTAAGCGATAGAGAGTGTTGCATCTGCAGGAACGGTCAGTGTGAAGTTGCCGTCCACATCGGTAATGACGCCGTTGTTGGTACCTTTCTGTATGACGCTGGCACCGATAAGCGGTTCTCCTGTTACATCTCTCACAATGCCTTTAATGGTTCGGTTTTCTTGTGCGAAGGCTGTTCCGGTGAAAAGAAATGCTAATAACCAACTTGCAATAATCAAACTTTTTTGGAAGTGCGACACTGAATGTGGAATGTCACACCGTTTTCTCATCCTGATTTTCATACTACTGAAAAATAATTGATTTATCTTATTATAAATATTACGTCCTTTCGGCGGATATTTTAGCAAGAGATATGCCAAACGAAAGGCAAGCTATCCTTTCAAGGATGAATAATGTTGATAATCAATCGTTTATTTTTAATTGGGAAAAGGGAAGTTCGGGTGTTTGTGGTGTGGAGATGTGGAAAAAATCCACAGTAGGTATTCCACAATTTCCTTCTCTTCCCTTGAAGTCTTGTTGTCGGCCCTTATTGGTAGCCTTGTTCGTCGGAGGTATGTTCTATCGCTGTAATAAAATCTGGTGCAGTTGCAGTGGTTGCATTTTCTTTTCAGGGTGGGAGTGCTTTTGACCTTTATCTGGGAAGGATTACTCGAACGAAGGAACCATCAGCCTGCGGTTTGTGAGAGAAAGGATAGGTAGGTACTCTTACTTTTGGGAAATTAATATCATGTTTGCACCTTATTTGTTTCGTGCAAACATAATATTAATAAGAAATGATACAAGCTATTAATATTGCAACTCAAAAGTGTGGAAGCAAAATGCGCTTCCATACTTTTGAGTTGCTTCCACAGCATCTGAAATGCCGTTGGATAAGAAATTTCGGCAGATGAGTGGAAGTGTGGAAGCAACTTATGCAAAAATCTTAGTGGTTTATTTTACTTCCCACGTATCGTTCGTCATCAATAACTCCTCGAAGTTGTGATACTTCTTCTTGGCAGACACCTCTTCGATTTGTTCATGAACGGCATCGTCGTAAGTAGGAGCTTCCACATCGCGGATAACACCGAGTGCAATCGGGAAGTCGGGACCTTCCATTAGGGCAAGCTTTAGTTGCAGGGTGTTGTCCATGCAGTGGGCATCGTGGATGAGGATATCCTTCTCTGTAATGCCGTTCTCACCGAGTTTCACGACTTTCAGACCAAAGCCTTCCTGCATCAGGCCGTATTCGTTGTTCTCGCCGAAGAACATCGGTTCGCCATGTTTCAGGTAGATGGCATTCTTGGAGCGGTCTTCCTTTTTGGCTACGGAGTCATGCGTACCGTTATTGAAGATAACGCAGTTTTGCAGAATCTCGCAAACGGAAGCCCCTTTGTGAGCCATGGCTGCCTTCAATATTTCCACTGTCCCCGGAGCATCGGTAGCTACCGCGCGGGCAAAGAAACGGCCACGGGCACCGAAACAAAGCTCTGCCGGGTGGAATGGATCTTCTACCGTACCGTAGGGAGACGACTTGCTGACGAAACCACGCGGAGAGGTCGGGGAATATTGACCTTTGGTCAGACCGTAGATGCGGTTGTTCAGCAGAATCATGTTCAGGTCGATATTACGGCGTACGGCGTGGATGAAGTGATTACCGCCGATGGCCAGACCGTCACCGTCGCCGGAGATTTGCCATACCGTCAGGTTGGGATTGGCAACCTTGGCACCTGTAGAGATGGCAGCAGCACGTCCGTGGATGGTCTGCATCGCATACGTATTCATATAATAGGGCAGACGGCTGGAGCAGCCGATACCTGAGATGACGGCATTCTCCCAAGGAGCTTTGCCGATTTCTGCCATTGCTTTGTGCAGTGAGGCCAGAAAGAAGTGGTCACCACAACCCGGACACCAACGAGGTTGTCCTTTTTTATAGTCTTTTGCTGTATATTCGCACATAATCTTTTTAAATTGATAGTTGATAATTGATAGTTGATAATTGGTGGTTGGTCATTGATAATCCGCATATTACGCATGGTTATTATCAATAGTTAACAGTCAATTGTCAATTAATTTATTGAACGCTGCCACCAGCTCGGCAACGACGAACGGCTGTCCTTTGACTTCGTTGAACTGGTACGGGGTGAAGTTGTCTATCTTCATACGTAGATAACCGGCAAATTGTCCGAGGTTTTGTTCGGCAACTACCACCTTCTTGTACTTCTTCAGAACAGCCTCCGTGTTCTTGGGGAGTGGGTTTAGATAAGTGAAGTGGGCGAGGGCAACCTTCTTGCCTGCCTTCTTCATCTCTTCCATGGCCGAATACAAGTGGCCGTATGTACCGCCGAAACCGACAATCAGCAAATCGGCATCGTCTGCACAGCCTTGCACTTCTACATCAGGTACGGGGATTTTGGCCACCTTCTCGGCACGTAGGTGGCACATCAAGTTATGGTTTTCGGGATCGGTGGAGATGGCACCGGTATTGCTGTCTTTCTCCAGACCTCCGAGGATGTGCATATAGCCTTCTTGTCCAGGGATGGCCCAGTAGCGGACACCCGTTTCAGGATTGCGTTTGTACGGAGTATAGTTGTCCTTCATTTCGGGAGTCACATAGGGAGGAGTGATGGCGGGATAGTCTGCCAGTTTGGGCAGCTTCCAGGCGCCGGAACCATTGGCAACAAAGCCGTCGGTCAGCAATACGACCGGAGTCATGTGTTCCAATGCAATCTTGCTTGCCATGTAGGCTGCATCGAAACAGTTTGTGGGTGAAGAGGCAGCGATGACGGGCATTGGGCTTTCACCGTTGCGGCCGAACAGTGCTTGTAACAAGTCTGTCTGCTCTGACTTGGTGGGCAGACCGGTAGAAGGGCCGCCACGTTGCACGTCGAGCACAACCAGCGGAAGTTCTGTAATGACTGCCAGGTTCATGGCTTCCGATTTCAGACAGACACCGGGACCTGAAGTGGAGGTCACAGCCAGCGCGCCTGCAAAAGCGGCGCCGATAGAAGTGGCGCAACCGGAAATTTCGTCTTCACACTGCACGGTCATCACGCCCAGAGACTTGTGCTTAGAGAGTTCGTGCAGTACATCGGTTGCCGGAGTAATGGGATAGGAGCCGAGGAACAGCTTCAGGCCAGCCTTTTCAGCTGCGGCGATGAAGCCGTAAGCAGTAGCTTTGTTACCCGTGATATCCATGTATCTGCCGGGAACGGTGGTTTTACTTTCAATCTTATATGTGTGGGCTACGGAAGCATGGGTGTTGTGTCCGTAATCATATCCTGCATGTATAACCTTGATGTTTGCCTCGGCAATTTCGGGCTTTTTGGCGAATTTCTCGCGGATGAAATCTTCGGCTATCTTTAGGTCGCGGTTGAACAGCCAACATACCAGACCTACTGCAAACATGTTGCGGCATTTCAGCATGGATTTGTTGTCCATTCCGGTGTCGGCAAGGCAGTCTTTCACCATCTTTGAGATGGGGGCGGCGATGACATCCTGCTTAATACCCATTTCCTCTATCGGATTATCGGTCTTGAAAGCCGCCTTTTCCAGGTCTGATTTCTGAAAAGCGTCTGTATCGATAATGATACAAGCAGTGGATTTAGCAAACTTATATTGGGTTTTCAGTGCGGCGGCGTTCATCGCTACCAATACGTCGCATTTGTCACCCGGGGTATAGACTTTCTCAGCACCGATATGTACTTGGAAACCGGAAACACCGGTAAGTGAACCTTGCGGGGCGCGGATATCTGCCGGATAGTCGGGGAATGTACTGATATCATTGCCCACGGTAGCCGAAACTGTTGAAAAGATGTTGCCGGCGAGCTGCATACCATCGCCGGAGTCTCCGGAGAAGCGGACTACCACTTGCTCCAGTTCTTTGACCATCATGTCGTTTGCCATAACTTACGAATTACTATAGATTAATTTTTGGGGGTTACTGTATTCTATCACTGACCGACAAATTTCGTAAAGTTAATCGGATTAACAAAACTTTTTTCGGAAAATCGACAGAATACATTATCTTTGCATTCGCAATCTACTGCAATATGCAGAATCTATGCAAAAGGTCTTGTAGTTCAACGGATAGAATAGAAGTTTCCTAAACTTTAGATCCGGGTTCGATTCCCGGCGAGACTACAAAAAGAGGTTGTGTCAAAATGCTGACACAGCCTTTTTTTATGCGCAAAGCCCAGACTTTCTCAAGCCCGGGCTTT
>ERZ1027150.45-NODE-45-length-98557-cov-28.002244_pt1 | contig 98557 bp, 91 predicted proteins | sample MGYA00519276_ERZ1027150 | MGnify/ENA primary metagenome ERZ1027150 (study PRJEB26926, sample SAMN06164860) | human gut metagenome | biome: ENVO:00009003; feature: ENVO:2100002; material: ENVO:00002003 | host: Homo sapiens | place: USA | collected 2012 ... | reverse complement strand
TGCGGTTATTGATTTTCTCTACCTTTTCGGGGATCACGTCCACAGCCGTCACCTGGTGATGCTGGGATAAAAGTGTAGCGATGGACAGACCTACATAGCCTGTTCCGGCTACGGCGATAGTATAATTCTTCATATTAATAATTAATATTATTGAGCATTATTATGTGGGAACCATTTCTTTAAAGTCTCTTCAATAAAAGGCTGCGCATTTCCTTTCTTTAGTTGCTTAAATTTAAAGGTATATGCTTCTTGTATTTTCGCTGGTAAATCATGTTCATCAAATACACCAATAACACAACCTAAATCATCAAGTTTACGGATAAGCTGGAACTGGTCATGAATATGCTCCGTTTTGTCATATCGTGGCATTACGACAATTTTTTTCTTTTTTTCCATAGCTTCCGATATTGCTCCCCATCCACCTTGCAGAATTAAAATGTCGGCTTGATTTATATAGTTCTGCATCTCATCTTTCGTACAGAAGTTAAAAATTTTGCTGATATTTTTATAATTGAAATCAGTATATCCTGTTTGGACAATAATTTCTTCATTTGTAGTTGCTGCCCATTCATCCACAGCTTTAGCCATTCTATAAAATGGCATATCCATAGTACCTAAACTAACAAAAATCATAAGACACCAATGCAAGTTGCGTTAGGAAATATTTGTTTCATGTCTTCCCATTGAACGAGAAATAAATCTGCATATTTTTCTATCCAAATAGGAGTTTTGGATGCATGCGTAACATCTGCTGCTGAATTGATAAAAATAATTTTTGTCTTTAATAGTTTTTTAGCAAAGAATACAGTGGGAACTGCTACACCTGCTCCTGTAGTAATAATCACATCCGGGCGTTTGATTAACACCCAAAATATTGCCTGAAGGCAATTTATGATAAGTGTCCACTTCTTTTGAGGTTGGAAATTTGTAAGAAAAACATGTTCCTTGTTTTTTAAAAATGCTTTTGTTGAAGTGGTTTTAAGAGTAAGCCAATAACAATGCCATCGATTAGGAATATTACCAATAGCTAGTTGTAATTCTCTTAAATGTCCACCAGCAGAACATGCAAGGCAAATAGTGGTTTCTTTTTTCATTGTTGTAGTTTTCTTATTTTTATAGTCTTAGCGGGATTTCCTCCCACTATATGATAATCATCTACATTTTTATATACAGATGCCGTTGCTCCAACAACTGCTGCTTTTCCTATGCATACTCCTAGCCCAATAAATGCTTTGGCTCCAATCCAAGTTTTTTCCTTTATCCATATAGGAGCAGTTATTAAAGATTTATTAGCTGTGTTGAGCATATTGACATCGTGAGATGCTGTACACAAATAGCTGTATTGTGATATTACTACATCATCTTCTAAGATTATCCTTTCCTGATTATAACAAATAACTTTAGGGCCTAGGCATGCTCGGTGTCCCATTTGTAGATTCCATGGTGCCCATATCTTTACGGAAGAATATACCTCTGCATCCCATTCTATCTTAGCTCCAAATATTTTTAATATACAAAGACGCCATATGCGAAATAACTTTGTAGCAAAAGGCTTGAATAAAAAAAAGGATGTAATATTCCAAAAGACTCGTTTTATTTTATTTGATAAAGGAATATATCCCGGTCTATGTTTTGATAAATCCATATTTAGATATATAAAAAATGAGGTTTGTTTTGTGAGGATAGTATCCACTCATATATAGATTTCATATTTTCAGCAATAGCTTCTACAGAGTAATTTTCTTTTATAAGTAATCTCCCTCTTTCTCCCATTTCATTCAATTTAGTAGATAAAATGGCTTGCTGTATTGCTTCTGTAATTGCTTTTTGCTTGTATTCAACCCACCATCCACATTGATGTGTATTAAGTTCTTCCCAAGGTGATCCTTTTGTTGCAATACAAGGAATGCTTCTAATAAGTCCTTCTAATATTACATTTCCCAAATTTTCAAACTCACTGGGCATTGCCAAAACAGAAATGGAAGCTATTGCTTCATCTTTTTCCTTTCCTGACAGAAAACCAGTAAATCTTACATTATTAAGATTTAACCTTTTTACTTCAGCCTTTAGAAACTCTTCATATTTATCATCTCCTCCTCCTATGATCAGCAACTCTGCATCTTTCGAAAGATTTTTCAATTCATGAAAAGCATAAATTAAACTCTCAACATTCTTTCGGGGGGACAGCCTGCCTAAATATCCCAGACGAAATATATTATCTTTCTTTTTTTCTGTATAGTCTTTTATTTCAATCGGATTAGGAATAATCGCAATGGGAGAAGTTACACCCAAATTACGGCAGTGTTCCATTTCATCCTTACATGTTACCTGTACACAAGCAGCATGATTCAGATCATCCAATAAACGGTATTTTAAAGATATTTCTTTAAAGAATTTATTTGATTTTTGAATATCCTGAGGATAGAGCATCCCTCGTGGAGTAATGATGTAAGGTTTCCCTTTTTTACGTGCGACATCTACCAATGCATAGGTAGGGTACTGCCATATGCCTTGTGCATGATAAATATCATACTCGCCTAATGCTGATATTTCTTTCTTTAGAATTGGAGAATAAGCCAATTTATGTTCCCAAGGAGCTTTGGCAAAATGAACTGGAACTTTTTCACCCCTCAATTTCCCAGTTGGTGAAAGTGGATACATGATAATTTCAGCATCTACTCCTAATTGTTGTAAACCATATAAAGTATAATAAGTACTCATAGCTGGTCCACCGGAATTGACATCCAACGTACCTGTGTGTAAAACTTTCATTGTAATAACAAATAATAAACTTATACTGAATTGTCATTCTATTAAGAAAAAGACATAACATCCATTATTTAACAGATTTATTTATCTTTATAAGTATTCCCAAAAATTTTCTCAACAAAGAAATCTGGAAGAAGATTTATTACGTATAAATAAGTTATAAATTCTATAGCTTTAATTAAGCCAAAGTGCTTTCTCCGAAAATAAAAATTTATAGATGGAGGTGATCCTAAAGGAGAATATAACTTTTCAAATCTTTGTTTTAATGTTGCATTCCATTTTCGTACTCTACAAAAGTGATTACTATAACCGAAAGCTATAGGCCGTCTTGTCGAATAGACCTTTATATGATTTTCAATTGCAGTCAATCCATAATCTACATCTCCTAAATCATGATGAAATACAGGATCAATAATACCAATTTTATTTACAACGTAAGCAGGAACTAAAACAACATTCCCGTTCATAAAAGTTATTTCTTGTGGATCCTTATTAGGTTGAACTAGTTTTTTGTTCTTATCACTTCCTCCATATAGAATCTTTGTTTTTTCAAAATTTTCTATCAGACCTGATATTATGCATTCATTTTTTCCATAAGACATACAAGCCATCAATTCTTGTAAAAAGAACGGATATAATTCCACATCATCATTCAACCATAAATAAAAGTCATAACATCCTTTTATTGCTTCTTTCCATGCAGTATACATTCCTCTGCTCCAAAAAAGATTGCCATCTCCCTTAATAATTTTGACTTGAGGAAAATTCTGTTTTATGGCTTCCGAAGTGCCATCAGCAGATTTATCATCCACTAAATAAACATGACAATTAGATACAATACTAAATAGAGAATCAAGACAGGCTAAAGTCTTATTTTTTCTGTTAAAACAGGTAAGTAGTGCTGCTATTTTCATATATCAACTCCTTCAAATAATCGTCGTACGCCTTGTTTAATAAATTTTGCGGGTGAACCTGCTATTAGTGAATATGAAGGTAGATTTGTGTAATCTTTATTACAGATACTGTTAGACGCAGTAATACAATAATCTGGAGTTTGGGTACCCTTCATAATATTTACTCGATTCCCAAACCAATTGTAAGAGCCTATTTTTATAGGGATATCTTTTTTTAAAAGATGTTTACTAGATATATCTTCGATAAAATGGAAATTAGTGTCGAAAATTTGACTTTCCCAACTTATATCAACTTCGTCTCCTATCACTATCTCTTTTTTACAATATAATTTGCAGCAAGCTCCAATTCGCACTTTATCTCCTAATATGAGAGACGCATTTTCACCAACGTACAAATAGCTTCCTATGCCTATTTCATTAATACCATTTAGATATATTTTCCCTCCGTTTCGTAAATTGATAATAGTAGGGTTATGTGGGAACATTTCACTTCCTCTACCTCCAATTTTAAATATTCCTCTATATAGTTTTACATTAGGATTGATAAAAATTTTTCCATTCAAGCATTTAAATCGTACTTTATAATAAAAATCAAATGGAAGATGGATTGCTTGCTTGAAAGGAAGCATTTTAAAATTGAAGTATATGGTAGCAATCCAATTGTGTTGGAAGAATTTTTTGATTAATGTCATATTTGTAAATTTTTATTAATAATAGAGATTATCTCTTCTTGATAGCATTGCCATGGTCTTAAATATGCTGTTTTTAAGGCATTCTTTCCATTTTTCTCTATTTCATCAGGGTGCTTTAGTAAATAGAGTATTTTTTCTTTAATAGCATAGGATGATCTTGAGGGTATTATCCAGCCATTTACTCCATTCTCTATTATATCTATAGCACAGCAATGATCTGTTGCTATAACTGGAGTTCCTTGTGACATTGCTTCTGAAACTACCATACCAAAACCATCACTTAAGGTGGGGAATAACAGAATGTCATTTTCTTTCATCTCTTGTAGAACCTGTTGATGGGATTGAGCCCCAAGATATTTGTGCTTTTTGAGTTCCTTCGATAGATGTTCAGATATGTTCCCAGATCCAATAAGAGTTAGTTCTACTTGTTCGATTAAATCGTTGATAGCGTCAAACATATAAGATAAACCTTTCAGTTGATGTAAACCTCCGACATATAGAATTTTTAATTTTTTATCGATTGTTCTATATTTTTTGGGAGATATGGGAGGGAAACCATATGGGACTACATGTATTTTCTCTTTGTTAAATCCATATTTAGTAAGACTTCTTTGAAGATATGTACTTGCTACTATAATATGATCTGCTAACTTTAGTTCTTCATCAATTATATGTAGATTTTTTGAGTTGTTATAAATGTGAATATCTCTTGCCCATAACGAATTTTCAGTCTTCTCTTGTTGGATGATTTCTGTCAGATTTTTGTAATATTCAATAGGTAATTCATAAAAACACTTAATATTATATATTTTACTTATTTTGAATATATCTAGAGCCCCGTGTGTATAACAATAAACAGCATTAATCTTTTTATGCTTTTGAGATATGTATTTGGCAACTTTCTTATTGATTAAAATATTGATATCTCCTGATGGTATGTTTTTGAAACCAATTCGTGATAGTATATTGGATTGGCGAATTAATTCTTTTATTGGGTAGATTTTTGTTTTATTTTTTAAAGATGAGTCATATTCTCTTTTTAGAATATTGAGGAAATGCAATCGTTTAGCTAGATGATATATACAAGTTCCAGGAAATATGGCAAATGTCGTGTGAAAACTATGTAACATATTATACTGAGATAAACCATTAATAATTCCTCTGACATTTTGATTGCCGAATGGGTGATATACTAAGATTTTCTTTTCCATGTATTTTTTTTATTTATAATTGTAAGTGAGAAAGCAACAGCTATGATTGTAAAGCCTAAGGAAACTGTTGCTCCTAAAGGACCTTGTGGTAAAAAAAACAAAGTGCAAGGAAGAAATATAAGAGGCATTATATCTACATTTTTATGGGTTAATTTTAAGCTTCGGAGAGCTATTTTAATTGTTAAATATAAACGTAATAAAATAAAACTTCCTCCAAGTAATAATCCTGATTCATAAATTATTCTTGTCCAATCTTCATCGGTGATTATATTGGACTTTATCATACTTAAACCAACTCTAGTACCAGTACCAATTCCATATCCCCATGTAGGAACATCTAAAGTCCAAGGTCGTAGCATAGCTCCAAACCATCTATTTCCTATTGTTCCTTGAAGAATATTTCCTTCGGAATTCTGAGCATTTTCGAATCGAGATAAAAAAACTTCAAGAAATAATTGGACAGATTCTATTTGTAATAGAATAGGAATAATAAAAATCAATATAAAAATAGAACTTGCTAATTTTTTTAAAGATTTGCGTGTGAGAAGAAGCGCAAGAATTAAAAACAAGATAATTACAATGGTTTGAAATAAATGAGCTCTTGATATAGATATTGGTATTGTTATTATATACATGATGATTGCGCCAAATAAAATACTTGGTTTTATAGGAGCTAGAAATTGTGCTTTCCTATCAAAAATATATGCCACTAGAAAGGTGCATACAAATCCTTGAAAATTAATATATCCTTGTGTAAAGGAAAAAATAGCAGCAGGACGATAATATCCCATTGCTCCTCCAAATCCAGAACCATCTAAACTTCCTCCAATACCTCTATTCACCCAAGCTGATTGAGGTGAAAAAAATTGCAATATAACTAATATAGTCATAGGAATAGATAGATAGATAAAGATTCTTCCGATAAGATAAATATCTTTGACTGTGATAATTTTACTTATTATGAATATACAAGGGATATATAGCATGAAAATTCTAGCTCCAAATACAATTACTGAGAGTTTTTCATGAGGTATTGTCATCGAAGTAATTACTGCGATAAAGGATAAGATTATAGAGATTTTTACATATCCTGAAGTCAGTAGATTTTTCCTGAATCCTTGAATAACCAATAGGAGGACAAAAGGGTCTCGTATAACTAATAAAGGAGTAGATAATGAGGGAAGAATCCATTTTCTAAGAGCTCCTTCTATAATTAATAGAATTAAGTATATCATGAGGAGTTTTCTCTCAAACGAATAAGGATTTTTTTCTTATCAAACAATATTGTAGGATTCATCTTTAGAAAATTCTAACTTATGAGTTATGCATTTTTATTTCTTATTTAAAAATTTACTAAGGAAAACATTAATAACTTTTCTTTCAGGTTTAGATAAGCCTATCATATATATAATAAGCATCAATAAAATGCTATTTAAGAATAGTAAAGTGAGTAATCCTCCAATATTATTATTGCAAATGTTGTTTAATAAATAACAAACAATGCAAGAACAGCCTGCCACAAGTAATGCTGGAAGAATAATTGATGTTGAAATTTTTTTAATACTTAGTGCTGAGACTTTTGAGGCTAAGTATATACGGAGACAGGCTGTTAATATATCCATACAAACAATAGAAATAATTAGCAATTTTGCTTCTTGATTAATGTTGTAAGATAAGTAACTGATTGGAAGTACCAAAAGATAAAAACTATCTGGTATCAGCATAAAATTCCTGATTTTATTAGTTGCCAGTACAGCTGTACGAATTGGCTCAAAAGCAGCGTACAACAAACTAATAAAAACAATACATTGTGCAAATTCAACAGTATAAGGAGGCAAGGAATTTCCTAACCAAAGTCTCATAATGTATTCCGTTCGAAATAAAAATGGAATTATGATAAAATAAATTAGGAATATTTCCAACTTGCTCCCGGTGTACACCAATGTTTTATAATGTTCTATTTCACCATTTGCATAGGTTTTAGTAATTTGTGGAGCAATGGCTTTAAAAAGATTCATCGCAAAAGATAAAATAGAATTCTTTAATTGTAAAGCAATATTATAAACGGCATTAAGAGCGACTCCAGATGTCCAGTTTATAACTAAAGTAAGACCTTGCCCCGAAATCATTTGTAAAACTCCTGAAGTAGTAGAAACACCGGTATATTTCCCGATTTCTTTTAAAAGTACTTTATCTATACCTCTTTGATAGTGTGATTCAGGAAAATGAATTCTACAATATACCTGATAACTCAAACGTACAATAAAACTAGCCAAAAGCATAAATAAAGCATACCATAACAATCGATCATTAAGAAGCGAAATGAAATAGGCTGCCATACAATTCAGAATTACTTGGATAATAGATATAAATGCAAAAGCATTCATTTTTTCCTTTGCTATGATTAAGGCATTATACGGGATACTTACCAGATTAATAAGGCATGTCAGTATAGAGAATTGAAACACCCAAAAAGCCGCATTTTTACTTGCTTCCGGAATATTGATCTTAGTATAAAAGAACCACAATCCAATTGATTCCAATATAATTAAAAGGATTCCTGCTAAAATGAATATCACATTCAAAGATGAACAAAATACTTTGTTTACATTGCCTTCTTTCAGACCAGTTTCAAAAGTAATAAAGCGCTGTACGGCACTGGTAATACCTCCAGTAAAGACGGAGAATATACTGACAATACTTCCTACTACTCCGTAAACTCCCATATCTTCTACACCCAAGTTCTGAAGTACTAACCGTGTGGCATATAAATTGATCCACATGGTAAACAACATTCTCACATAGAGCAATAGTGAGTTTTTTATAATTCGGTTTTTATTAAAATTATCAGACATGAATGTTATCTTCGTCTTCTTGTTTCCTTATAGATTTGGTAATCTCCACCAAGTAGTGATTCTACTATCAAATCACTGTGTATACATTTTCTTTTCTTAAATTCTTTAGCAGGATTTCCTCCCACAACAGACATAGCATCTACTTCTTTCACTACAACACTACCACTGCTTACCACAGCACCATAACCAATTTTCCGACAACTGGGAAGGATCAATATATTGGTAGGAATCCATGCGTAATCATCTATCATGATTCCGTAATTTTTAAGTTTCCAATCAGGAGAATCAATATTATGAGAAGTGGTTATAATTTCAGTTCCACTTCCTATAATAACATGGTTACCGATTTGTATAGGAGAGCGTAGATCTAATTTATCAGTCTGTATGGAAGTATGATTTCCTATTATCAGATTACTATTAGCTCGTCTTGCTAAAGAAAGAGGCATAATAACTCCTTCACCAATAGTTGCTCCTCGTTTACGAGCTATATGACGCGCACGTACATATTTCCAATTTTGTTTCCAGCGTATGATTAATCCTAAATAATAACGTAATGTACTTCTGTCCTGAACAGATTTCTCATAGAGTGTACGATTGTCTTTCATATTAAATATAATTATATCTTATCCAGTCGTTGGATTTCCACCTGGATTTCATTCAGTTCTTCATCCTTTTCATCCGTCACTTCACCTTCTCCCCAATACTGGATTTCGAAAGCCATGCGGCTATCTGGAGTCAGGGAGGGAAGCAGGGAGTGGATGCAGTTCCGCACTTCGGTCTCGATGGTCTGTAGCTCGTTAGAAGAAAACATGTCATGCAACAATAAACTGAGATGAGTCCAGGTGTATTCTTCTACCTGTTCTAGGCTCAGCGTATTTACTACAAGCAGGATTTCCCGCAGCAGCTTTTGCTGGAAAGGGTGAAACACAGCGGTCGGGATGTCTTCATGCAGCCAGTCCAGACGGTAATACAGGATACCGCAGTAGTAGGAGACACCCTTGGCCAAAAGCTGGGTCTTGTTGCAGTAATCTTGAACTTGAAACAGGGTAGTGGTAAGTTCTCTTATCATAATCTATTATTTACCATACCCATATCCGTAACCATATCCGTATTTCTTTCCGTAGCCGTATTTGCCGTACTTTCCGTACTTGCCATAGCCGTAATAGTAGCCGTTCTTACGCTGGTCCATGTCAATGCCATTAATCAGGGTGCAGAGGTTAGGCAGCTTGTTCTCGCGTTTCAGGTCATTGATCAGCTCGTAATCACTCTTATGGGTATAATCGGCACGGCAGACATAGAGGCTCAGATCTGCCACACGGGCAATCAGCTGGGTGTCGGTCACCATACCGATCGGGGCTGTATCCAGCAGGACATAGTCAAAGGACTGCTTTAATTCCTCAATGGCTTCATCCAGCGTTTTCCGTGCCACCAGTTCCGTAGGATTGGGAGGAACCGTACCGCCCGGCAGAATGAAAAGGTTGGGGGAGATGGCAGAAGGCTGGCAGAGACTTAGCAGATCGGTGTGCTTCGGATCAGCCAGGTATTGGGTAATTCCCCGTTCCTTATGAGAAATCTCAAAGACCTTGTTCAGTCCCGGCTTGCGGATATCCAGACCGACAATCACCACCTTCTTGCCCATAAAGGCAAAACTGCAGGCCAGATTTCCGGCATTGAAACTTTTGCCTTCGCCGGAAGTGGTGGAGGTAAAGAGAATCACTTTCTGGCCTTCTCCCAGCATATACTGTACATTCGTGCGTACAGAACGGAACACTTCTTCCATCAGACCGTTGCGGTTTTCCTGCACCACAATGGGATGTCCTTCCGTATCGGTCAGAGGAATATCTCCGACTACGGGGACATCAGTGATCTTCTCTACATCAGCCCGGCTTTCAATCTTGAAGCGGAGCAGGTTGCGAATGGAAATAATTACAACAGGTAGCCCAAATCCCAAAATTAAAGCGATGAGGTAAAACATTTTCCCGTTTGGACCAACTATACCACCAGCCAAGGGTTCTTCCACCATACGACCATTGTTTGCCGTAGCGGCTAAAGTAATCGCATTTTCTTCCCGTTTCTGAAGTAGCATCAAATACAGGCTGGCCTTGATTTCCTGCTGGCGGGAGATGCTGAGCAGTTCTTTTTCCTGCTGGGGAGCATTGCTGATCCGGCTTGCGAACTGGGCGGCCTCACGGTTCAGGTCGTTGCGGGTGATTTCCAGTCCTTTCAGCACGCTTGCCACGGAGGTCTGGATATTCTTTCGGGTAGCCTCCAGGGAAGTATCCAGATTGACCACGGCCGGGTTGCTTTCGCTGGAAGTGCGGAGCAACCGTTTGCGTTCGGTCAGCATCTCGTTATACTGTCCGATCAGGGTGGACAGCCCGTTGTCACTCAGTCCGATATTGGCCGGGATGATCTCCATCCGGTTCTCCGGACGTTCGATGTATTCTTTCAGGAATTCTACGAGACGGAGCTGCGTAGCATTCTCAGCCCGTTTCTGCTCATATTCGGCATTGCCTTGCAGAGCTAACTTCGCATCGCTGGTCAGGTCGGTCAGTCCCGCCTTCTGCTTATACTGGGCCAGCTCGCTTTCCGTAGTGCCCAGTTCGTGATTGATGATACTGATGCGTTCGTCGATAAATTCGGCCGTCCGGCTGGCTACCTCGTTCTTGTCATCGTTGGCATCGGCATTATACAGCGCTACCAGCGTATTCAGGAAATCCAGACCCCGGCCTACATGGGTATCGTTGTAGTTCAGTCGTACAATGGTGGTCTGTTTGCTGGTCGGTTCGGTAGACAGATTTCCCTGACATACCTTGGCGGCTGAGGTAGGGGATACAATCTGTACCTGAATAGTACGTTCTTCCTGGATCCTTGTACTATCTTTCGCGTTCAACGTCAGGGTTCCCACGGGAGTGACAAGTACACCAGGCAGACGGTCAAAGGTCTTTTCAGTGGTGCCTTCCTCTCCATACTTTGCGGTAGCCTTGACTTTGCCGTCAGGTGTGCAGTCCAGCTGTAAACTCAGGGGATCAGTCAGTTTTTCCGCTTCTTCCGGAGTCATCCAGACCTTGATGGGAGTATCCTGCTTATAAAGCGGAAGGGCATAGCCGAAACTGCAGGGTTCTGCGTAGCGGATGTTCAGTCCCAGGGTATTGACTACCTTCTTGATTAAAGTGCGGGAACGGAGGATTTCCATTTCATTGTCAAAATTACCGGCCATGCTCAGCATCCCGAGATCCTGCATGGTGGCAAGCGGACTGTTGGCACTGCCTTTCCCCTTGTCATCCTGCTTGATCAGCACCGTGGCATTCACATTGTAAACCGGAGTCTGATAGCGCAGGTAGCCCCAGGCTCCGATCAGGCAGAGAATGAGGCTTGCCACAAACCAGGGCCAGTACATCAGGTATTCAAACAGAATCGCTTTATAGTCAATCGGCTTTTCGTCTTCAGCCGTAAAAAGGTCGTCGTATTTTTCGTTGCTCATGATAATTTTACTTAAAGATGGTGACTAACAGGCTCGCCAGAGAGACCAGAATAGAAGTTGCAGAAATGGCAATGGTCGTGGTGTTACCAATGTCGGAGTTACGGGATTTGGTTTTGTTGGGAGTGACATAGAGAATGTCATTCTGCTGGAGGTAGAAATAGGGAGAGCGGATCAGATTGGCGTCGTTCAGGTTCAGTTCCTGAATGTCGCGTTCTCCGTCTGCCGTTTCGCGGACCAGCTTCACATTGTCACGCAGGCCGTAAATGGTCATATCGCCTGCCATGGCCAGCGCTTCCAGTACATTCACTTTTTCGTTGCTGACCGTGAAGGTTCCCGGGCGATTGACTTCACCCAATACGGAGATCTTATAGTTCACCATGCGGACATTCACAATCGGGGTTTCCTTCAGATAGGGAGCCAGCCGGTCGCGGAGCATAGCTTCGCATTCATTCTTGGTCATTCCGCTGATCTTTAATTTCCCCAGAACCGGGAAATCAATTTCTCCCCCGTTGTTCACCAGATATTGCTGTAAAGTAGGCTGGGTAGTCAGGCTGGTGGAATTTGGGGATACTGCACTTTGTACCGTCAGGTTAAAAGGAACACTGGCCTGTGGATCGGTGGTGCTGACGGTAATGGTCAGCAGATCCTTGGGCATGATCCGGGCGTCGTAGAGCGGAATTTCTCCGGCCGGTACATTGATTGTCGCGGAATTCTGCAAATAGGGCACCTTTTTGTATGAGGTACAGCCCGACAGCAGGAAAGCTGCTGTCAGTATGCAGAGAATGTTTGATTTGAATGTCATAGCTTTAGTTTTCCTTGTATTTAATATTTATTGAATAAGGTATACCAGGCTGACGCCGATTTTGGTGATACCCCAGTAGTTTTTACATTCATGTTTCAAAAAATCACCGCAGCGGGGACGGTCATATACATCGTGGTTCATCCGGGCATATCCGGCGCCTATGCTGAACTCCAGATTCCAGCGGCGGGAAAGGATCATCTGGTAGCCGTAGGTGATGCCGCCGCCCAGCAGATAGCCCTGGTAGCGGTGGGCTTTCAGACCGCCGTTGTAGTCGGCGTAGTTCAGATGAATGCCGGCAAAGTGCTGGTAGAAGGTCTGGCAGAACCAGTAGCGGACTTCCGGCTGAAGGGCGATACCGGTGATTTTCCGGTTGTCGGACAATACATGCCAGGGATGGTAGTGGAGCGAAAGACTGCCCGTAAAGCGGCCGGAAAGCTTGATTTCGCCTTCCACGTTCGGAGTAAGCGTCAGCCAGGACAGGCCGTTGGTCTTGACGGCATAACGCTGGGAAGAGGCTTCCTGAACATTGCCCAGCAGGGCCGACAGGAAGAGAAGCAGGCAGAGGGCCTGGTTCTTGAACGGATATTTTGCTTGTCTTGTTGTCATTGGATAAGGTCCATTAGGTCTAACACATCGCCGTCGATTTCCAGTATCTTGCGTAATTCGGGTTTCAGGGACAGGGCTTTCTGAAGATGGATGATTGCGCTGTTCGTATCGTTCAGGCGGTTGGCTGCAATGGCACGGACGTATTCGGCTTCGGCCGAGTGGTCGGGACATTGCTTCAGAAACTCCCGGGCTTCCTCGTTTTTACGGAGGCACAGCAGAAGGATGGCTTTGTTGATGCTGTTGGTTTCGCCGAAATAGGTATAGGCTTCGGCATAACGGCCGTTCATGGCATCGGTGATGGCGCGTACGGCACGGGTCTTTTCTTCGGTGGGAAGGCTCTGGCACAGCTGGTTGGCCCGTTCGAAGTCACGGGTCTGCAGCAGGGCGACTACCTGGTTGATCTTCACCTCCAGTGGGGCTTCTTCCGTGAGGAAGGGAACCAGCAGGGTGGTGTCTGCCCGGTGTTCCCGGTTGAGAAGGGCCGACAGGTTGTTGGCGGCTATCAGCAGATCGGGATGGTGGTGCAGGGCTTCCCGCATCAGTTTTTCCTGTTCGGCTGCCGGACGGCCGGCATGGCCACGGATGTAACGCCAGAATTCGCTGGCAGTCAGTTCCGACGGGTTCCGGCGGTATATGGCGTCGATCTCGGAAAAGTTGAGGGTGCGGAATTCGGTGTATTCGTAATTGTATTCCACCCGGCGGAAGCGGGGCAGGTAGCGGTCGCGGACCAGCGGATAGCATTTCAGACGGCGGGCACCCCACGAGATCTCATCGTGCTTGCCGCGGGCCCGGCGGATCAGGTTGCCCAGTTCGGCGCTTTCTGCTGTCAGACTGTCACGCTGCATGGCGGCATATACGCTGTCCCAGGGAACGACAATGCCCTGATGCTCGATGCGGGCTTTTTCCAGCGTGGTCTTCCGGACGTTCCGGAGAATGGCGTCGAGGGCGCTCTTTACGCGCTGGCCGGACAGTTTCTCGTTCATCTTGTACGAGCCTTCCGGAGAGGTGTAGCCCGTGATGCTGAAATAGCTCAGGCTCTTGCTTTCGTCCTGCTCGATGCCTTTCAGCACCTTGCGGAACTTGTCCAGCTCGCGGCTGTTGCGGCCGTCGCTTTCGTAGATCTTGTATTCGCTCGGACGGAAGGTGAGGTGCATCTCGCCTTTCTCGTGGAAGTTGAGGGCCTGCTGGGGCGGTGCGTAGCTGTCGTCCAGCTCGTAGGAAGCGGCGTCGAAATTGAAGAAGCGCATGGGATAGACCACGCCGCGGGCAATGGTCAGGGTGTCGCGGTATTCGTCGTCGCAGAAGGTGCTGATCCTGACATAGACTTCCGTGGCATAGCGGTCGTTGATGTCGTCCACGCGGCAGGAGTCGGTGTAGGTGATCAGCTGGTGGGAGTCGAGACCGTCGACTACCTTCGCAAAGCGGGAGTAGTAGGCCTGTTCTTCCGGATCACCGCAGGCGTGTCCGCGCTGGATCAGGATGTTGTAGTTCTTTCCGTCGTACACCACCGGGGTGAACGAGGTGCGTTTGTTGCGGGTGTAGTTGACCAGATAGGGCTGGATGACCATGCGCGAGTCTTTGTGGAACCGCTTTTCGGGTACCCGGTAGCGGGTCTTCAGCAGCAGCTGTTCTTTCACGACTTCCAGCTCCGAAGGCTCGAAGATGAATTTCATGTTTTTATGAAGCATGGAAGTGACGGTCACTTCGGGCAGGAAGGTGTTCGAAGGTGTCAGCGTAATGGTCAGCGTGGACTGGCTGCCCGGACGTATTTCCAGGTCTTCATATCCGACGCAGGTGATGTAGAGGGTGGCGTTGTCTGAGGTACGCAGGGTGAACTTGCCGTCACTGCCTGTCGCACCGCGTTCGTTGCTCCGTGAGGTAGTGATGGTGGCACCGCTCACGGGATGGCCGTTCCCGTCGATGATAATTCCCTGGATGATCCGCTCGCCCACGGGGGTGGCTTGCACCTGAAGGGCGGCCAGGAAAAGCAGGGGAGTAAGATGATGTTTCATGGTGTGATTTAGTCTATGTCAATGTCCGTGTCTCCGTTCACTCCGTCCCAGTCGGGATTCAGGACGATCTGAATGTCGGGCTGGACGGTGATGCTGTGGTTGAAGTCTGCCCTGATGCCTGTCAGCTGGTTACGGACCGCCTGGAGGCGGTCGGTCAGCGTACGGCGGGAAGCGACGATTTCCGTTCCTTCGCTTCCGGTCATGTAGAGGGTCAGGGTCACTTCGGAGAAGCTGTCTGCCGGAGTGGGGAAAGCGTCCAGACTGAGGGTGACGGCTTCTTCGCTGTCTGTTGCCGTTACCGGGGTTTCTCCCCAGACGGCCATGCTGCCCTGGTAGGTGGTGTCAGGCAGACAGAAGGCAGATACGCCGCCGATGTCTACCCGGGCACGGGTGATGCTGGAAGGAAGTTCTTCCAGACGTACCTCAACGATACCTTTGGCGCGATAGAGCTTCACGAAGTCCGCGTAGCCGCACTCGCAGTCCAGACGAAAGTTATAAAGGGATGTAAAATAGTCTGTTCCGGAGGTTTCCGGGCTTTCCAGGGTCAGGGTGTTCCAGGCATCTGCCTGACGCACGTTTCCGTCGGTGTTGGCGGTCAGGGCCAGCGTGTAGTCGCCGAACGGAAGGGTGGGGAACACCAGGTCGTAGTGGTCTCCCGAGAAGGAAGTACCGTCTGCATTTCCCCGGGCGGTCAGTTTCCCGTCTGCATCAAACAGGTAATACTGGAGGTTCCCGATCCGGGAGCCGAAGTCTGCTTCGGAGGGACCGTCCGGCGGTGTAGCGAAGCATTCGGCGGTGACGGACAGTACCACGTCGCCTTTCCAGCAGCGGCTCAGGTCTTCGTGCCAGCAACTGCCCAGAAGACTGCCCGTCAGCAGCGTGGCGAGCGAATAGGTAAAGGGTTTCAGTTTCATTCTGTCTGTGATTTGGGATCCATGTATTCGATGTAGTTGAACGGAACGGCGGGGTAAGTGGCTGTCCAGGCGTTCCGGATGGTTTCAAGTTCCTGGGAGGTCGTACAGGTCAGGTCTCCGCCGGCATATTTCAATACGACGCTGGTGAGCCGGTTGGGACGGATCTCTACCGGAATTTCCAGGTTGCCTGTCCACAGGTCGTTGCCGTCGATGGCAATGGACTGGATCTGGAGGGTCAGGCTGACGGACTTTCCGTCGTTCCGGAATGGTACGAAGAGAGAGGTCAGGTTCTTTACGTCTTCACCGTAGGCCGGGAAATAGCAGGTGGTGCCTGCCAGGGTAAAGGCTTGCGGCAGATTGACGGAACGGGACTGGCTCAGCGTCCAGTCTTCCTCGCTGTAAACAGGGGTTCCGTCGGTGGCGATTCCCACCGGCATGGAGCGGTCGGGGGAAGTAACCATCCCGTAGATGCTGATGCTTCCTTCGGTAGGGGTGGACTTGTCCAGTATGAAGCGGACCGGGGAAGCCGTACGGGTCAGCGGACCGCTGAAGGTGACTTCCTGATCGTTCGTTTCTTCCAGGCCTGTCGTTTTCCGGACTTCGAAGTCGGTGTAGCTGAAATAGGCATCGCGGATGCTGTTTCCCCGCAGGAAGATGTCCGGTTCCCGGATCACGCTGCTGACAGCCTCGCCGGTTTTCGGATACTGTCCTTCGTCTACATAGTACGGCCCGTTGAGCAGGACGCAGGCCCGGTAGTCTCCCGGCTGCAGGATGAAGGAACTTTCCAGTCCCAGTTCTTCCAGCGTGAACGGATCGTTTTCGCTGATGCTGCGGTAGTCCGGATAACCGGTTTTGGAAGGTCCGGCATAGATGAACTGCTGGAGGATGTATGCTCCGTTGATTTTCCGGTAGATGGCCAGTTCGCTGTTGCGCAGGATAAAGTTGTTGTAGCCTGTTCCGGCCCGGCTCATGGGTTCCAGGTCCGTATCCGTATCCACTCCGGACAATCCTCCCGCGAGTCTGAAACGGACGGGAGTTCCTTCTCCGGTTTCAGGATCCGGAAGGGTTTCCTGGCTGCATCCCTCCAGCAGCAGGGCAAAGGATGCAGAAAGCCCGATAAGTCTGAATGTGTTCCTGATAGTCATGGTTCAATAATTTGGCGTGAAGGTCAGTTGCCGTCTGTCGTGGACTCACCGTCCCAGGAAGGATCGATGGTGACGCCGCTGAAGTCACGGGGAACATCAATAATTCGGTTTTCCTTGATTTTTACGGTCGTGACGGTATAGTTGTTGGTAACGACCGTCAGTTTCTGTCCGTTCCGGGGAAGTGACAGGCTGATGGTTCCGGTCGTCTGGCTGCCGTCAGGAAGGTAGGTGTCTGCATAGTGGAAAGTCAGGTCGACCTGCAGGTCGCTGTTTTCCGTGGTGGGGTCGGTGGCCAGCAGGCAGGGGCCGTAGAAGCGGGTGACTCCTTCCTCTTTGCCCGGGCTGATCCATCCGGTCAGGCCGTTGGTATTGGGAAGGGCCTGTTCCCAGTTGATTTTCAGTCCGTCATCCAGGAAACTGTCCGTTTCATACTGACAGGTTTCCGGGGAAGTCATGGTCCGGCAGTCGGACATGTCCCATTTCAGGGCGCGGGTGCCGTTGGTCACGGTGACGTCAATCCGGCGTACCCGGTCGAGGGTGGAATGGTAGTCAGGATCCAGGGGGACCGGGCTGCCGCCTACATCGCACCGGCTGAAGTCGAAGACCAGCTGGCCTACGGCGCGCCGGAACTCGATGGGGATGATTCCGCTTTCGATGGCTTCACGGGTAAGGTTGCCCACTCCGATGTAGTTCTGCTGGCTGAGCGGCCAGGGGATGTCGGTTCCCTGACGGAAGGTGCGCCGTACATACAGATTGGTCAGGGTGGAGTCTGTTTCGTTTTCCGCATACCGGAATTCGATTTCCGGCTGCCGGGCTGGAGTGGCGATGGCTATCAGGCGGTAGTCATACTGTTCCACCCATTCGTTGCTCAGGTTCACCACATAGTCACAGAACTGCCGGTAGGTCAGCCATTCCGGGGTGGAAGCGCGGTAGTGATAGGCTTCCGACGGTGTCTGCTCCGGATTTTCGGCTTTCTGGTCGCTGCGGAAATAATACAGCTTGTATTTCAGCGTATCGGCCGGACTGGCACTGCCTTCCAGACTTCCTTCCAGCAGGGGACGGATCTCTGACCGGCTCTCTCCTGAACCGGAAACCGGATCGGATGTGTTTTCGCTGCATCCTGAGGCCAGCAGGGCCAGCAGCAGTGCCATGCTTTCTGCGGCATGCAATCGTGAATTTTTCATAGGCTTTTCTTTAATTCCAGAAACCGCTTTCGCCCTGGCCCGATGTTCCGGACAGTTCACCGCTTCCGATACCTTCCGGGCTGAGAACCAGGTGTTCATTGTCAACCCATACCACCAGCAGGGTGGCCATGTTTTCTTCCAGGTGAACGTTGCTGAAAGCTGCTTCCTGTTCGTAACCGTTCTGATAGGTGACATGCAGCTTGCCGCTGACAGAGGAAGTGGGGAAGAAACGCCATTTCCGGATACCGGCCGTTGCGCTTTCCAGGCTGTTGAGCAGGACGGACAGATTGTCCGTCTGCTCAAACTCCTGTTTGTACCCCTCGACGTCGAATGGAGCGAAGTCATCCGCCGTGAGGATCTGAGAAGTATAATCGGCTTTTTCCTGTTTTTCTTCCTGTGAAACTCCATCTGCAAGGCTGCAGGATGTGGTCACATCGTATAGTTCCAGACTAACCTGCTGAATGCGTGCAAAGGGTGACTGGCTGTCCTGACGGGCAAACACTACGTCCAGACGGGCCTGTGCATGGGTCAGACGGGTCTGAAAATTCTGCTGCGACTGGATATGCTTCGCTTCCGTCTGGTCTTCCCGGTTCAGGTAAAGATCAGCGGTGCAGTCTTTCAGTTTCCCGCCGGCCATCGGATGCCGGAGCGTATAGGCGTCTAGCAGCTGAGGTTCGGGGTCCGATACCCAGTAGCATTGGCTGCCTGCATCTCCGGTTTCACGGCTGTCTACTACCGACAGTCCCCGGGACAGGGTGAAGTGGTAGACGCCGGTTGCCAGCTGACAGGTCATCTGATAACCTTTGTCTTCGCCGAGGAAGCTCCATGAGGCATCCGGAAGGGGGGCCCATTCCACCTCATTTGCCGTTCCGGTCTGTCTGAACGCCAGAACGTTCAGGTTTCCGGAGGTCTCCGCGGGGGCCGCTGCTTCTGGGACAGAAGTGTTGAAAGAGACACTGACGGTGCGCGACGCGGTGCTTTCATCGGGGGCTTCCCCATGTGAGCATGAAAACAGCAGACCGGTCGTGGCCAGCAGGCAAAAGATCAGGGTTAGTTGGTGACTTTGTTTCATGATTTGCTTATAGAATAGATCAGATATCCACGGACGGACCTTCGACGATACCGTTCCACTGGGTCTGGATGGTTACCGTATATTTGATGCTGGGGGTAAAGACGTTTTCCTTGTCTTCAGGTTTATCGCTGGATGCGCGGTACTTGAAGGTGACGACGGTCACTTTGTTTTCCTCTGCTTTGACTCCGCTGACGGTCAGGATACGTTCCTGAGCCAGTGAGCCTGAGGCATCATCCGAGCCGTCATCTCCCTTTCCGGTCAGCTTGACGGTGAGGTTCAGGCTGGATGTAGCGTCGGCAGCGGCAAACGGAAGGATATAGGCTCCCTTGTAGTAGGCGGCACCTTTGGCGATCCGGTCTGCGGGAACGGCATCCATCAGCGCCTGGTCACCCTCCTGATCGGGGAAGTCGGTTGCGGAACCTGTTCCCAAAGTGACATTTCCAAGCTGTGACGTCGTAAATGTCAGGTCTGAAGAAAAAGCGCCGGCAATGGCCGTACCCCATGTCCAGCTGCTTGCCGGCCGGGTCGTGGTGCTGATGCTGACCAGATTTCCTGCAGCACCGAAGATATTCATGTTGTCACTGGTGTAAGCCTGTTCCGTATCACTGCCTCCTTCCGCACTGGTCGGCGAGAATTTCAGGAAGCGCATGTCGATGCGTGAATTGACGCGCGACAGGTTCAGGGTAACACTGACGGAGTTTTCGCTTTGTGATTCGGACAGGTCGATATCTTCTGCAATGCGCATGCTGCTGTTGTTTTCCTCGTTGGAATCCCGGCTGCCACCGGCAAAGATTTCGTTGATGTCCAGATTGGTCTGGTCGGTGTTGGTGATCTTGACTGCTTCCAGCACCTCATCCCAGGTCTTTTCTGCGGTGTCCTGCGAGTAGGCCAGCTGCAGTGTTGCGCTCAGGTTGTAGAAAGCCAGGAAGCGGTAGGTTCCGATTTCCAGCTTGAATGTCGGAGAGCTCCAGCTGATCCGGTTGTCCGTAGCCTGACTGGTAGCGGAAGCAGCTTTGGCAAATACATAATTGTCGCCTGATTTCCGATAGGCGAGGATCGTCAGATTATTGTTTCCCGACTGGTCAAAAGCCGAACGGCTAGCCGGATTATTGATCAGGTTCGCAGCAAAAGTTACCGCTACTTCGTTTCCGCCCGGTACCAGATCTCTGTCTGTGTCGTCATTGGAGCATCCCGTAAACACCGGTAACAGTGAAAGGGCTGCCAGCGGATAAAAATATTTACTCTTCATAGTTATGAAATTTGATTTGTCCGTATTATATAAAAGGAAAACTTCAGGAAAGGTCCGGGTGCGCTTCGCGGTTACCTCTCCCGTCCGGAGGCCGGACGGAAGGGATAAAACCGGAAATTTCGCTAGTTGATCAGGGGTTAAACGCACCCGATTTTCGCATTTGTCTTTCACAATTGCAATACAAAGGTAAACAAACTAATTAAATATAAAACAAAAAATCCAATATTTTTCAAGAAGAACTATTAATTTTGTGCTGTTATCCGCGAAAGAGGGCATTTCAGCAGGATTTTATCATATTTTTTACCGCTGATTCAGCTTTGATTTCCGGGGATTTCGTTCTCAATTTTAACGAGTTTAAAGAATCTTAAAACCGGGCATTTTTTTTCATTTGTCCGGTAAAATATATTCACCTATGAGACAAAAAGAAGTAAAAACAGAAAAACGGGAGCAAAAGACAGAGAGTGAGAAACCGAAAAGATGGCTGCGCCACACCCCTGAAGGGTATCAGTTTACGGAGGCCGAGTATGCACTGAATGCACTGGGGAATTTCCTGACCCTGATTGCCTGCGGGAAGATCAAGCTGAGCTGGTCGGACGAGATGCAGCTCAAGCGGCTGACCAAATATCTGGTCCGGATGCTCTTCAAGGGGCCCTGGAGAAGCGTACGGAAGAAGATCCTGGAGGATTAGGGCTCCGCGGACAGGCCGGAAATACCTGCCCGGAAAATAAAAAAAGGCTTCGGCGTTTCCATGCAAACGCCGAAGCCTTTTGACTGAAACGCCGAAACGTTTTCAGGGTCCACCTGGGTCCACTTTTTCTATATGGACCCTATTCCGTGGAATGTACCTTGCGGTAGATGCCGTCATCGTATGCTACCAGGTTCTGTTTCAGCATCTTCTTGAGCCATCGCTTGGCCGTGGAACGGGAGATGTCCATGGCAGCCGTCGCGGTGAGATATTCCATGTAAGTGAAGCTCTCGGGCAGCTTCTTGTAGCACTCCAGCACGCGGTGGAAACAGGTCATCTGCGAGCGTTTCCGTTCCGTTCCGGGCAGGATGGTGGAGAGGGAGAGGCTGTGTTCCAGCAGCACCTTGACCAGCTCGATGGTGATGCTGAAATCTTCGTCGCTGCAGGTGACGTCCTTCATGTTCCAGCCGGCTTCCCACTTGCGCAGGGCGGTGAGCACCATGGCGATGCGCATCGTCAGCAGTCCGTGACGTCCCACAATGGCCTCGTTGCCTTCTCCGTCCTCCAGCGAGACATTCCGCATCATGTGACCGAACAGCTTGTTGTGGATCTTCCACTGTTCGCGGGTGAAATGGACGGAGGTAGGGGAGTTGAGCAGGAAATGGTAGGACTGAAGCACATCATCTGCCAGATTCTCAAAGAGTTCGTCGCCGTCGATCCATTCGTCGTCCGAATCGGGAGCCGCTGAGATCCAGCCGCTTTCACCCTTTCCCGTGAGCAGGGCCAGACGGCTGTACATACCGTCTTCCTTCGATGAGACGAAGTTGACCAGCTGTTGCAGGGTACCGGCCATGCAGATGGCCATGCGGGGGCGCTGGATGAGAATGGGGTGGCCGTCGATCTTGTAGTTCTGTCCCACGGCTTCGTGGTGGTAGATCATACGCAGTTCGGAGGCATGCTTGCCGTAGTCCGTTCCCAGGGCAGCGGTGAAGGAGTCGATCTCGGTGGTGTTGCAGATGATTCCGATCTCGCCGGAGTTGTAGAGGTCGGTCATCAGCTGGCTCTTGGAGGTGTTGGGCGGTACGTTCAGCACGTGCCACCGGGGCTCTTCGGGCTTGAGACTGATGTCGGGCTTGCGTTTCTCGCGGAAGGCCCGTTTCTGTTCGGCTTCCCATTCCAGCATCTTCTGTTCGTATTCCTTGCGCTCCCGGCGGTTGTTTTCCTCCATTTCGCGGTGAATCTTGCTGCCGAGCAGGGCTGACAGGGCCACCACACCCTTGCCGGAACCTGCGGGGGCGACAGCTGCGAAGAAGAAATGGGGAGAGTAGAGACGGTGGGCATAGAGGGTACGCACCAGCGGAACGCATCCGCTGAGGTTGGTGAGTATGGACATGAGAAGCATGTCGCGCTGGCGGCCGGAGCGGGCGGCTATGATGCCGCGCCGGATCAGAGGCGGGAGCTTGTCATAAATCCACTCGGGAAACAGGGGTGCATGACTCATCAGATCATCCTCGTCGGATTCTTTTCTCACGGTGGAGGGTCCATTAGGGTCCATGTGGACCCATGGACCCAAATCGGCATGGTTGTAGCCCCAGTCCATCGCACTGCAATATTCGCTGTAAGGGAGCTGGCCCATCATGCGGAAGGCGCTGTGTTTCAGCCGTTCAAAGTCGTACGGATTGAACCTCCGCCAGCGGATGTTGCGTCCCAGACGGAGCAGAACATTGTGCCGCTGACCCTCCTGAAACTTGTTTTTCCGGAAAAAATTCGCCAGAAAAGCTTCGGGGTCACGGAGGGGTACATAACGGCAGTCGTCGTTGGGATCTTCGGGGATTCCGAAGGGCCTGAAACCGGCGTTTCCGGAAGCATAATCAGCCGGATTTCCGGGAGCATAACCGGGCGTGTTTCCAGGAGCCGGTCCGCTGGCATTCCCTGCATTCCGGGGAGCATCCCCGTACGGATTCCCTGCGTTTCTGCCGTTGAACCGGTAATCCTCGGAAGAGTCGGTTCCCGTGGCCGGCTGATACAGGAGCGGATTGTTTCCTTCCTCGTAGGGAAAGGTGAGGGGTTCCGGTGCCAGATAAGCCTCGGGGTCATAAGACGCGAGCGTGAGGCGGCAGAGATCCTTGCACTGCATGTCGCAGGGATGTCCGGCAACCTGTTCAAGGGCATGCGCCACGATTTCATAGGCCCGGCGGTAGACATCGGGATGTACCACACCGATGCAGACGAAGATGCGGAGGCCGGTTCCGGAGACGGTGACATGACAGGCCGCCACCCAGGGAATTTCCTTCAGCCGGGCAAAAGCATTCCGGAGCACGTCGGGCGGCATCTTGTCCATGTCGAACATGGCATAGCCGGTGCGGTTGGTGAGACACTTGGGATAACGTCCGCGCAGGCAGTTTCCGGCAGGTACGAGGGCAGGCAACTGTTCCTTGACGGAGGCAGCTTCCTGTTTCTTTCCTTCGGCCATCAGCCTGCGGTAGTTCTCCACTTCATTTTTCCATTGTCCGTTGCGGACATTCTCGATCCAGGCAGACAGTTCCACGAGGGAGTCTCCCTGCGTGTGGAAGATGCGCGTGAATACGGTCATCAGATTGTTTTCCATCTTTCCAAATTTAAGGTTGAATGAAAAAAGTAAATAATAATTATTTTACAGAAGCAAAGTTAAGGCAACCGTCCGGAAAGGTGAAATGTTAAAACAAAGAAGCGGGATTTATGTATTTATAATATGTTGAAAAGTAGGGTTTATAAGCATATTTCTTTAAAGTAAAGCATGAAGTTAGTTCAGAGGGATTTTTGGAAATGTGATCAATGAATTATAATTTTTACAGGGGTTGTATGTTAAAGCGAAAATTCCGCATTTTCGTAAAAATGATGAAAAAAATCTGCGAAAACACGAAACTGTTTTCGCAGATTTCTGTAATTGAGGAGAATGTCTCCGGATGCAATTATCTTTCCAGTTCCCCCTTTTCGTTGCGGGCCATCAGTTCTTCCACTTCGGAAACCTTGACCATGTTGTAGTCGCCGGAGATGGTGTTTTTCAGGACGGAAGCGGCCGTAGAGAAATCCACTCTTTTCTGGTTGTCGGTCCAGGCAGACTGGGCATAGAGAAGGGCACCGCAGAATGCGTCTCCCACTCCGACACAGTCGATGACATTGTTGATGTCGTACACGCGGGTGTGGTACATGGTGCCGTCGGCATAGAGTATTCCGGCGAAGGTGTGGTGTTCGGAGTTCATCACGTTGCGCAGGGCGATGTAGATGTAGCGGCACTGGGGCACTTCCCGGGCGATCTCCCGGCAGAATGTTTCGTAGGCTGCGGTGTCATACCGGTCGGCTGCGCTTGTGGCCTTGAATCCCGGAGCCTTGAGTCCGAAGAGCATGGCATATTCGCCTTCGCTGCCGAACATGATGTCGCTGGAGGCAATCAGCGGGCGGAGTACTTCCTGGGCTGTCTTTCCGTACTTCCAGAGGTTCTTGCGGTAGTTGATGTCGTAGGAGACGGAGATTCCCATTTCCCTGGCGGTTTCAACGGCTTCCCGGCACACTTCGGCCAGTCCCGGAGTCAGGGCTGCGTCGATACCGGACCAGTGGAACAGGCCGGCATCGCTGAAGATCTCTTTCCAGTTGATCATGCCGGGTTCGAGTTCGGAAAAAGAGGAGCCTTCGCGGTCGTAGATGACGCGTGAGTTTCTCATGGCCGCAGCCTTTTCCATGTAGTAGGTACCGAGGCGTTTTCCTCCCGTGAGGATGTGATCCGTACCGATGTTATGTGAGCGGAGTTCGGCGATGCAGGCTTCTCCCAGCGGGTTTTCGGGCAGGCGGGTCACATAGTCCACCTGGCCGCCGAAGTTTGCCACCGAGATGGCTACATTGGCCTCACTTCCTCCGTAATTGACTGACAATTCGCGACTTTGCTGGAGTCTCAGGTTTCCCGGAGTGGTCAGTCGCATCATAATTTCCCCAAATGTTACAATTTTTTTCTTCATAATCGTTCGTAAATTTCAGATGTCGGATAACGCTGCAAAGATAGCAGAGATTTTAATAATCCGGTAAGAAAAGGGATGATATAAAAGAGATTTTAAAGATATATGATTACCTTTGTTGTGGAAGCTAAATTTATTGATTATGAAACACAGTTATTTATCAGGCATTTTCTTGCTGTCGGGGGCAAATACGTATGAAATGATAGTCCGGAGACTGGCAGTATTGTTGTTATGTGGGTTTGCGTTTACATTATCCGCGCATTCGGAAGACTTGTCTTCCGTGAAAGAGGTTATCCGGCGGGTCACTCCCTGGATGGAAGACAAGGTCGAAGTTTTTTATATGGAATGTCCTGAGGGAGTTTCGGATGCGTTTGAAATTTCCACCCGGGACGGGAAATTAGTCATAAGGGCTACGAGTGTACCGGCGGCCGGTCAGGGGTTCAACCATTATCTGAAGTACTACTGTAACCGTAATTATACGCTGACCGGATCCAATCTGGCTCCTGTTGAAAAATTGCCTGTCATCAGGAAACCGTTGTACCGTACCACCAGAAGCTCATACAGGCATTTTATGAATTTCTGCGCGCAGAACTATTCCGCATCGTTCTGGAATTTTCAGGACTGGGAAAAGGCAATCGACTTTATGGTTCTGAATGGCGTCAATATGGCTATTGCCACTGTCGGACTGGAAAAAGTCTGGTACAACACACTTCAGAAGATTGGTTTCACCGAAAAGGAAATATTTGATTTCTTGCCCGGTCCGGCCTACAATGCCTGGCACATGATGGCCAATCTGGAGGGCTGGGGAGGCCCCATTACGCAAGGAATGATAGAAAAGCGTGCTGATCTGGCCCGGAAGGTTCTGGAGCGGATGCGGGCTTGTGGAATCAGTCCCATATATCTGTCATTCTATGGCATGGTTCCAAGGATCTTGAAGGATAAGCATCCTTATGCCGAGATTATTCCTCAGGGGAAATGGGTAGGGGGATTTGACCGTCCCAGCATTCTGTCTCCCATGGATCCGCTGTATGATGAGCTGGCCGATATCTACTACGGGGAGGTCAGGGCTCAGTATGGGGATTTCAGGTTTTTTGCCGGGGAACCCTTCCATGAAGGCGGAGTAAGGGCCGGAATAGATGCGGCAGAATTGTCAAGGAAGGTCTTGTCGAAGATGAGAGAGCACAATAAAGGTGCCGTATGGGTCTTGCAGGGCTGGAGCGGAAATCCGACTTCCAGATTCCTTTCCGGCCTGTCCCGGGAAAATGATGTCCTGATCTGGGATTTCAGAGGAGAACTGAGTGCCGAATGGGAACAGAGAAAGGGATACGAGGGTTATCCTTTCCTGTGGGGAGTGATCAATAATTTCGGAGAGACTCCGGGGCTGTACGGACGGCTGGAGCGGTTTATGAATGAATTTTTCAGGGCTGAAAGCAGTCCGTATTCCGGGAATATGTACGGGCTGGGTGTGAGTCCGGAAGGAATCCTCAATAATCCGGTCAATTTTGATTTCCTGTTTGAGATGCCCTGGCACGACAAAAAATATGACTTGCGCGCCTGGACAGATGATTATGTGGAGTACCGGTACGGCTCACCGGACAAATCCATGGAAGAAGTGTGGCATATTCTTCTGGAAACCGCTTATTCCAGTGAGGTGGACTCGGTCAACATCGAACCTGTTTCAAGGACGTTGCCTCCGATCATCGGAAACGGCGAGTCAATGATTGCCGCAGCTCCGTCCATGGATCTTCAGAGCTGTTCTTCGTGGGGATCCTCGTTTATTTTCTATGACAGAAACAAGATGAAGGGGATTGTGCCGTTACTGGTGAAGTCGTCGTCGAAATTCAGGGACGTCGATGCCTTTCAGTATGACCTGGTCAATTTTACAAGACAGCTGCTTTCGAACGAGTTCAAGACCTTCTATGCCGGTTATCAGGAAGCATTCAGAAAGAAGGATGCGGGGGAAATGGAGGTGATTTCCGGAAAGATGCTTGAAATTCTGGACGACATGGATCTCCTGCTGTCAACGCGAAAGGAATTTATGGTCGGCAGCTGGATCAGGGCGGCGCGTGATTTCGGCGACAGCAATTATGAGAAAGAACTTGCTGACTGGAATGCCAGATCGGTGATTTCCTACTGGGGTCCGGACAATTCCGGTACCGACCTGAGGGATTATGCACATAAGGAGTGGTCGGGACTGATCAGGGATCTTCACAAGCAGAGATGGATGAGATTCTTTGAATATAATGTGTCTGTGCTGAATGGGGAAAACAGGGTGAAGCCTGATTACACGCAGATGTCCATAGAATGGAGCCGGAAGAATAATTCGTATCCGGATACTCCGTCGGGTGATCCCGTTGCAGTATCGCTGAAAGTACTGAAGAAACATTTTTGAAACATATAAATCAAACAGGCATGAAATTGTTTTTGAGCAGAAAATGGGGGTGCCTGATGCTGCTTCCGCTGGCAGCATCGCTTTATGCACAGAAAGACCTGAAGACACGAGCCACGCAGGTCGGTATTGATGAACGCGGATATTACCAGTCCATTCAGGTGAATGGGGAACAGATTCTGGGCGGGAAGCAGTTTCCCGTCATTTCGGCGGGCAGCCAGGGGAAGGTGATCCTGCCTGCATCGATGAAAGCTTCGGGGAACCTGCTGAAGTTTACGATGACCGACGGAAGCCGGGTGACGCTCCGGGTAAAGGAATCGGACGCCTGTATCCGGCTGGAAGCGGTGGAAGTGCCGGGGAAATATGATGCGCTGGTGTTCGGACCGGTGGGTGTCGGCATTGGCGAGGTGGTCGGTGAAGTGGTCGGAGTGGTGCAGGAGAAAGACATGGCTTTCGGTATGCAGGCTCTGAATATCAAGACAACGGCCGGTCTGCCCGAGGGTTACGAAAATGCTTACAGGGCCGAGTTCGGTTATGAAGGTACTCCGGCATCCCTGTCGGTCAGCACGGTTCCCGGTGACCGGCAGGCGGTTACGAAGACGGGAGACGGTGCGGTTTTCCAGCTGGGAGCCCGCAGGCGCGACCGGGAAGAATTTCGTCCGGTGCATGGGGTGAAAGAATCGTGGACGCTTCCCGTGAAAGGGCCTGACGGTCCGGTCAAAGGGGCTGCCGTGGCACTCTTCGGGGACGAACGGGAACGGATTCTTGACCGTATCGGTGACGTGGAAGTGGAAGAAGGACTGCCGCACCCGATGCTGAAGGGAGAGTGGGCCAAGAAGTCGCGGGAGGCAATGAAATCGTACCTGATCACCGACTTCACGGCTGAGAATTTCGAGGATATGCTGGCACGGGCCGAGCAGGCGGGCTTTGACTATCTGTATCACGACGGGCCGTTCCTGGACTGGGGACACTTCAACTGGCGGCCGGAGGTGAGTCCGGAAGGGGATGAAGGCATGCGGAAGATGGCTGAAAAGGCGCAGGCCCGGGGGATCGGTCTGGGCGTGCATACGCTTTCCAATTTTACGACGACGAACGATGCCTATGTGACACCGGTGCCTTCGGAGCATCTGCTCAAGCAGGGAAAACTGGTGCTGGCGGAACCGCTGGATGCCGTGCAGACGGACATCCGGATCCGGAAATCGGAACTCTTTGCCGTGCCGCTGACTCTGAACGGCCTGCAGATCGGAAAGGAGCTGATCTCTTTCGGCAAGGTGGAAGAACAGGGAGAGTATATGCTGCTGAAGAACTGCCGGCGCGGGGCGTGGGGAACCACGGCTGCCGCTCACGGCCAGGACGAGCCGCTGTATAAGCTGTGGGATTATCCGTACCGCACGTTTTTCCCGGATCTGGAGCTGCAGGATGCGTATGCCGACCGCATTGCCGAACTGCTGAACAAGACGGGGGTCTGCCAGATCTCCTTTGACGGGCTGGAAGGATGCGGCTATACGGGGCATGACGACTATGCGATGTCGCGTTTCGTGAACCGCATTTTCACGCAGGTGAAGCATCCGCTCCGCAATGATGCCAGCCGGCTGAGCCATAACCTGTGGCACACCCATACGTACACCAACTGGGGAGAGCCGTGGGGAGAAGCCATGCGCACGGGGCAGGTGGAAAGCCGGATTGTCAACCAGGCCTTCTACAAGCGCAATCTTTTCCCGCGCATGCTGGGATGGTTCCTGATCCGTCTGGCCGACCGGAAGCAGCAGTGTACTTCGCTGGAGGATGTGGAGTGGGCCATGTCGGAAGCAGCCGGATTTGATGCGGGCTATGCCATGACCATCCGGGCAAAGACTTTCAGACGTCACGGCCAGATTGACCGGCTGCTGGAAGCGATCCGTAACTGGGACTATCTCCGCGAGAAGCAGGCCTTTACGGAGGAACAGCGTGCGCGTCTGCGGGATCCGCAGACCGAATGGCATCTGGAGAAGCAGAACGACCGTCTTTTCAAGCTTTATCCGCTGCATATTTCCAAATATTATACCTGCAATCTGGGCGAGATGCAGCCGGGACAGCCGGGCGGTTCGGACTGGTCGTGGACGACTCCCTATCCGGGGCGGTTTGCAGTCCGTCTGAAGGTGGAAGGTGACGGGGCGATCGAGAATCCGCAGTTCACCACTCCGGAGGGCGTGATCAAGTTCCCGTGTACGGTGAAGGAACACCAGTACCTGCTGTACACCTTCGACGGCAAGGCCGTGGTGACGGACAAGAACTACAACGTGGTGCAGACGGTGGTTCCGGAAGGCGAGGCGCTGATGCCGGCAGGAACTTCGGCTGTGTCGTTCTCCTGCAGCCTGATCAGCGAAGATGCCCCGGACGTAGTGATCCGGTTCATGACGCTGGGAGAACCGGAAACGGTTGAGGTGCGTTGAGAAGGAAACAAGGCCATCTCAAAATCTGGTTGAGATGGCCTTGTTTGTGTCTGCAAAAGAAGGACAATATTTTATTTCCACAAAGGCTCTTGTTCCCAGTTGTAAGGGAAGCCTAACAAGTACGGGTTTACTGATTGATGTCTTGCCAAAAGCTGCTTGAAGTCAGTTACAAAAGTGTTGTCAGTAAAAATGGAGTTAAGCCAATACACTACATAGCAGAGTTGAGGATAAAGAGTTTGTTCGCGAAATGAAAAATCCGTTATCCAAGTGTTCGGCATACGTTCCGGCATCATTGGCTTGACAGGAAAGACACGGTTTGACAGTCTTGAGTGATGGGCACAACAGTTACGAAGTACAGCAAGACATTCCAGCCAACTTCTCAGGAATTTGTGGTGTTTCAAACCGAATTCTCTTGCTACAGCATGTTTTGCTGCTGAATCCGAAAAATTTGCGTAGAGCTTGGATAGTGTACCCATTGAGATAACTTCCAATGTTTTCCAAACAGGCGGCAGGTCTGGTTCGCTATATTTTCGAAAATGCTCGGTGATGAAATCATCGTGTGAACGAGATACTTCTTTACGGATTACAGACAGATTTGCTGCAAAACGGGTTTTATTGATGGCGTAGTTTTCGTCCATAAACCAAAAAGCACCAAATTCAAGAGCTAAATGCTTGATTATTTTAGTGCGGACAGAAACCTCAATCGTTTGGATGGCAGTAAACAGTAAAGGCTTGATGTGTATATCTGACTCCCATAAATAAAAATGTCCCGCTGGGTACGCTAATCTTACGGGAAGCGGGCGGGATTTGTTGATGCAAAGGTAATAGATATTTTTGATAAAACCTAGAATTAGCATAAAAAAGAGTACTTTTTCTGCTGCATGGAATTGATCTGTAAAATGACAGTTAAACAAAAAAATATTTTCCCTTTAAGTCTACACAACCCTGCAAATGTCTACATGGCGGGGGAAGGGGTGTCGTATCTTTGTTTTGTCAAATTAAAACAAGTACTAACCTTTTAAACAAATTGTGTATGGAGAAAGCAGTGACTTATTCAGTAGTGGGAAGAAAGAATCCGGGCGACAAAGGGGCTCCGGTGAAGTATTATGCACAGGCGCAGGCGCGCGGGGTGATGGGAATCCGTGAGATTGCGGAACGCATCCAGCGGGAATGTACGGTGACGAGGGCGGACACCATGGCGGTGCTGACAGCCCTGGAAGACGTGGTGAGCGAGGGGCTGCAGAGCGGTGAAATCGTACGTCTGGGTGAACTGGGATCGCTCCAGCTGGGACTGAGCGGCAAGGGAGCGGAAGTGGAAGAGGAATACCATGTCGGGCTGATCGAGAGGGCGCGCATCAACTTCCGTCCGGGACTGACCCTGCAGGATGCGCTGGCGAACCTGTCGTATGAGCGTGTGCCGGTTAAGAAGACGGCTGAAGCCGGAGAAGAAGAGGAAGGAGGCGGAATGGGTGTCTGACCGTAAAATGATGGAAGTATGAAAGCAGTAAAAGTAATTGTCCGGATTCTGAGATGCCTGCTTTGCATCCTGACCGGGAAATGGAAAGAAAGGAGTGGAGAATGAGAAAGATTGACCTGATTGTCATTCACTGTACGGCCACGAGAGAGGACAAGTCCCTCTCTCCGGCTGAACTGGACCGGATGCACCGGCAGCGGGGATTCAACGGGTGCGGGTATCATTATTACGTGCGGCGTGACGGAGAGATCTGTTCCATGCGTCCGGTGGGGCAGGTGGGCGCACATGCGAAAGGGCATAACGCGAACAGCATCGGCATTGCGTATGAAGGGGGACTGGATGCGGGAGGAAATCCGGCAGACACCCGGACCGAGGAACAGAAACGGTCGATCCGCGTACTGGTGAGGGTGCTCTGTGAGGACTACAGAATCCGGAAGGTGGTGGGCCACAGGGATCTGAGCCCGGACAGGGACGGCGACGGAGTGGTGGAACCGGAAGAGTGGATCAAGCTCTGTCCCTGCTATGACGTGGAGAGTGACCTGGCAGAACAGAAATGCCGGGGACGGTGCAGGCTGTTCGGATAATCCCCCGGAATTTTTCCTGAAAAATATCCCGGAGCACTTGGTGTTCCGGGATATTTTTTGTATCTTTATAGGTAGTAAGAAACCTGATAAACTGAAGAAAAAATGAACCTCAATGAACGATCCTGTGTGGCAGAAGAGACCGGGGAATTCCGGCTGCGGATCTACCACAAGAGTGAACTGGCCCGGATGTATTTCCCGCAAAGCCGGCAGAAAACGGCTTCACAGAACCTGAGCCGCTGGATACAGGGGTGTCCGGAACTGTGGGAGGGACTCCGCCGCATGGGCTATGAGAAGACACGGAAATATTACCTGAAACCGGAGGTGGAACTGATCGTAAAATGTCTGGGCGAGCCTTAGCGGGGAAAGAAGTGCGAAAAATAGGCGGAAGGTTTGGGCATGTAAAAAACATGTATTACCTTTGTGCGAAGAAAAAAAACAAGATTGAAGATATGTTCAGAAATCATACATGCGGCGAACTGAGAATCGCTGATGCAGGAAAGAGCGTGACGCTGGCCGGATGGGTACAGCGTGTACGCAAGATGGGAGGTATGACTTTTGTTGACCTCCGCGACCGTTACGGTATCACCCAGCTGGTGTTTAACACGGACGTGAACGCAGAACTTTGCGAACGGGCCAGCCACCTGGGCCGTGAGTATGTCATTCAGGTAAAGGGTACGGTGAACGAACGTTCCAGCAAGAATCCCAACCTGCCTACGGGTGAGGTGGAAATCACGGTGGAAGAGCTGACCGTGCTGAATTCGGCACAGACTCCTCCGTTTACCATCGAGGACAATACCGACGGCGGGGATGACCTGCGTATGAAATACCGTTATCTGGACCTGCGCCGTACGGCTGTGCGCAAGAACCTGGAACTGCGTCACCGCATGACCATGGAAGTGCGCCGTTATCTGGACGGACTGGGATTCCTGGAAGTGGAAACTCCGATGCTGATCGGTTCTACTCCGGAAGGTGCCCGTGACTTCGTGGTTCCTTCACGTATGAATCCGGGACAGTTCTATGCGCTTCCGCAGTCTCCGCAGACGCTGAAGCAGCTGCTGATGGTATCAGGATTCGACCGCTACTTCCAGATCGTGAAGTGTTTCCGCGATGAAGACCTGCGTGCTGACCGTCAGCCGGAGTTCACGCAGATTGACTGCGAAATGAGCTTCGTGGAACAGGAAGACATTATCGAGACTTTTGAAGGTATGGCCAAGCACCTGTTTAAGGAATTGCGCGGCGTGGAACTGACTGAACCGTTCCTGCGCATGCCCTGGGCAGATGCCATGAAATATTACGGCAGCGACAAACCGGACCTGCGTTTCGGCATGAAGTTCGTGGAACTGATGGACATCCTGAAGGGATACGGATTCTCTGTATTCGACAATGCAGCCTACATTGGCGGTATCTGTGCCGAAGGTGCTGCCCACTACACCCGCAAGCAGCTGGACCAGCTGACCGAATTTGTGAAACGTCCGCAGATCGGTGCCAAGGGACTGGTTTACGCCCGTGTGGAAGCTGACGGCAACGTGAAGTCAAGCGTGGACAAGTTCTATTCACAGGAAGTATTGCAGCAGATGAAGGAAGCCTTCGGTGCCAAACCGGGTGACCTGATCCTGATTCTGAGCGGTGACGATGCGATGAAGACCCGCAAGCAGCTGTGTGAACTGCGTCTGGAAATGGGTAACCAGCTGGGACTGCGCGACAAGAACAAGTTTGCCTGTCTGTGGGTGGTTGACTTCCCGATGTTCGAATGGAGCGAAGAGGAAGGCCGTCTGATGGCTATGCACCATCCGTTTACCCATCCGAAAGATGAGGATATTCCTTTACTGGATACTGATCCGGCAGCTGTACGTGCAGATGCTTATGATATGGTGGTCAATGGTGTGGAAGTAGGTGGAGGATCTATCCGTATCCATGACTCACAGCTTCAGGCCAAGATGTTTGAGATTCTGGGCTTTACACCCGAGAAGGCTCAGGAGCAGTTCGGCTTCCTGATGAACGCCTTCAAGTTCGGTGCTCCTCCTCACGGAGGTCTGGCATACGGACTCGACCGCTGGGTATCTCTGTTCGCAGGACTGGATTCCATCCGCGACTGTATCGCATTCCCGAAGAACAATTCAGGACGCGACGTGATGCTGGATGCTCCGGGATTCCTCGACCAGAAGCAGCTTGATGAACTGAATTTGAAGATTGTAGATAACAAGTGATTCTTTATTGGAGAATTTTAAACTTTTCAGAAGAAGGGCATGAGATGTGATATTTCGTGTCCTTCATTTTGTGAAAAACCTGTTTGTGACAATCCCTGTTGTGACAATTCCTATTGTGAAAACCCCGAAAATTTGGTGAATGAAAGAACGTGTACGAATTCTGCGCTTTACGATAATCGGAACGCTTAATGCGCTCATTGCGGCCTTTGTGGTCTGGCTGATGATGCACATCAGGAAGGAGGATTATATGCTGGCCAATGTGACGGCGTATGTGGTGTCGCAGATTCATAACTTTATCTGGTGCAAGTACTGGATTTTCCCGCTGGACAAGGAAAACAAGAAGAACACGGTATGGCATCAGATGCTGTTCTTTGCGGGGGCTTTCGCGCTGGCTTACAGTGCTCAGTTTGTGTTCCTGCTGGTGCTGGTGGAACTTCTGCACTGCAATGAGTATCTGGCTCAGTTCCTGGGGCTCTTTATTTACGGGGCCGTGAATTTCTCCTGCAACAAATTTCTGACTTTCCGCTGAGAGCATGCGGACTTTCTGCGGGGCTTTCACGGAATAGCCGCCTGTTATTTGTGGATTCTTGCTGAAGAAGATTTTTCCGGACAGATGGGGCAGCCTGTCTGTTTTTTGTTATCTTTGCAGAAAGAATGTTATGTTCCGGAATTGAAAAGTATATATGAAGATAAAAACCCTATCATTCCTATCATTTAAATGTTTTGAGGACACGGAGATCAGCTGTCTGAAAAAAGACGGAAAGTCTGTGTATCAGTGGACGGTGCTGCTGGGTAACAACAATACCGGTAAGACGAGTCTGCTAAAAGCGATTGCAGACCTGCGTGCGGTGCCATGGAACGAACACTTGCTGAAGCAGTCGAAGGTTCTGATTACGGAAAAGGATGGCGGTGGCAAGCGGTTTGTTCCTGCTGGAATTCATCTTCTTCTGAATGATTCTGAAGATTCGGTTAATCTGGATGAAAAGATGCTGGTTGAATGTACAACGACTTTGGAAAATATTTTTCTATGGAAATATGGTACAAACTCCTGTGCTACATCTAAATATCCGGGACTGGAAGATTTCCGGATTTATGCTTACGGCGTTTCCCGTTATCCTTCGAAAACCAGTCTTTCGGAATCGCAGTGTGATGACTGTGCTTCCCTGTTTCATCCGGATCAGCGCCTGATCAATATCGAGGAGTGGCTCATGCAGCTGGATTATGCAGCCAAGAGCAATAACCGGCAGGCAGAAGAAAGACTGAACCGCATCCGGGAGCTGCTGTGCGGAAATCTGTTTCCGGAGATTCTGGACTTCCGCTTTGAGAGCAATGACAGACTGCACAATTACACGCTGTTTCAAACGGAGGACGGCTGGTTCCGCTATACGGAACTGGGATACGGCTACCAGTCAATGCTGTCATGGGTCATTGATCTGTGCAAGCGGATGTTTGAACGTTATCCGGCTTCGGAGAATCCGTTACAGGAAGAAGCTATTGTGCTGGTAGACGAAATTGATCTGCATTTGCATCCGGCCTGGCAGCGGGATATCATTTCTTTCCTTTCGAAAGTATTTCCGAATGTACAGTTCATAGTGACTACTCACAGTCCGCTGGTGGTACAGTCCATGAACGAGGTGAATCTGTATGTTCTTCATCGGGAGGGCAACAAGGTGAAAGTGGACCGCTCGGAAGTAACCAATTTCAAAGGATGGACTGTGGAAGAGATTCTGCGGGATACCATGCGGATGAAGGAGGATATTCATACGGGTGAGTACCAGAAGTATATGAAGCTGTTTGACGAAGGATTGGACGAGAGTGACCGGGAAAAGCTGAAAGCTGCCTACGAAACCTTGTGCCGGATTCTGCATCCGGAAAATTCTGCGCGGCGGCTGTTGGAACTGCAATATAATCAATTGCTACATGATTAAGCTGGAACTTCCGGAAAAACCGGCGGAACTGACTCCGGAAAAGGAGCGGGAACTGGTGGAAAAGTTCAAGGCTGACGGTTCTGCGGTCTGGAAGAAAAGTTATATTACGAAGCCGTTGCTGGCCATGACCAACAATAAGTGTGCTTATTCAGAGCAGGCCTTGAATCAGGAAAGCGCATACATGGAGGTGGATCACTTCAAGCACAAGAATCTGTATCAGGATGAAGTCGTGCGATGGGGAAATTTACTGCCTTCGTGCAAGAAGTGTAATGATACGAAGAGTGACTGGGATGTGATGGCGGATCCGATTGTAAATCCATTAGCAGACCAGCCACGGGATTTTCTGTATGTGAAAGCTTTCCGGTTTTATATGAAGAACGAAAAGGGGCAGAATACGATCAGAGCCCTTGCGCTGAATGACCGGGATCATTTTGTCAATCCCCGGTCGGAGATCGGATTCCGGATTGTGGAGACGCTGGAAGAGTATCTGGAGGCGTTGCAGGAGGAGGAACTGACTCCCAGAAGGATGAAGTCGCTGGTGAACCGGATCAAATCGACTCTGTCAGAATGCGGACCGAAACATATTTATTCGGCAGTATTGTCTACTCATATCTTATATGAATCTCCTGTCATGAGGAAACTGGAAGAACGTTTGCAGGCATTGGACCAATGGGATGAAGAACTGGAAGCGATCAGGCGGGAGCTGGAAAGCATTGCATTGCCGTCTCCGGATTGATTTTGCGGTATGAAAAATAAAATCCTCCTGTTTTCCGGCCTGGACTTGTCTGAGGCTGAAGACAGGAGGATTTTCATATAAAGTTGTTTCAGATGATTCAGATGGCAGTGAGTGCCTGCTCGTCGATGTAGTTCATCCGGTGGGTCAGGATGACGTCGCGTGCCAGATCGTTGTTGTCGGTACGGAACACCAGGATACCTTTTCCTCCGAGCAGGAAGGAATAGAGGTAGGAGATGCCGATTCCGGCTTCACTGAAACGGCGGACTGCATCGGCTGCCTGTCCCGGGGTATTGTCGAGGGTGATGGCAAAGACTTCGGACATGCTGACGGAAATGCCGGCCTGCTTCAGGGTGTCATACGCCCGCTGCGGTTCGGAACAGATGATGCGGTAGATTCCATATTCCACCGTGTCGGAAATGGTGGAAGCGATGAGCTGGATGCCGGCTTCCTTGAAGAGTTCGAGCACCTGAAGCAAGGTTCCCGACTTGTTTTCCACGAAAACGGATAATTGATGAATGGTCATAAGTTTGTTTCTTGTTTTGAAAGTTCATTAAATCAATGTCTTGCGCAGGTCTTTTACGCGGACTGCCTTGCCTTCCTGCTTTGGCAGGCTGCCTTTGGGCACGAGTTTCACACGCGGAGTGATAAGGATTTCGTCCTTCAGCTGGCGGGTGATTTCCTTGGTCAGGCGCTGGAGGAAGCCGTAGTCGTCGGTAAACTCGTTGAGTTCCACCTCGACGGTCATTTCGTCGTTGGCTTCGAGGTTGGTCAGCGTGATGAGGTAATCGGTGCCCAGTTCGCGGAACTGCATGAGGATGTTTTCGATCTGTATCGGGAAGATGTTGACTCCCTTGAGGATCATCATATCGTCGCTTCGTCCCTTCATGCGGTCCAGACGTTTGTGGTGACGGCCGCAGGGGCATTCTCCGGGAAGGATGCGGGTCAGGTCGCGGGTGCGGTAGCGCAGCAGAGGCATGGCTTCGCGGTTGATGGTTGTCAGCACGAGTTCGCCCACTTCACCGTCGGGCACCGGTTCGAGGGTCTGGGGATCGACGATCTCCACGATGTAATAGTCTTCCCAGATGTGGAGTCCGTTCTGTTCGGGGCACTCAAAAGCCACACCGGGACCGCACATTTCGGACATTCCGAAGGAGTTGTAGGCCTTGACGCCCAGCATCTGCTCGATGCGGCGGCGCTGTTCGTCGGAATGGGGTTCGGCTCCGATGATCAGGGTACGCAGGCGGGTATCCCGGCGGGGATCGATGCCCATTTCTTCCATCACTTCATACAGGCGTCCGGCATAGCTCGGAATGGCATGCAGGGCCGTTGTACCGAAATCGGTGATGAACTTGATCTGCCGTTTGGTGTTTCCGGCAGCAGCAGGAACGGTGAGCATGCCCAGACGTTCGGCACCGTACTGGAAGCCCAGACCGCCGGTGAACATGCCGTAGCCGGAAGAGTTCTGGAAGATGTCTCCCTTGCGCAGTCCGACCATATAGAGGCAGCGGGCTACGGCGTTGGCCCATTCGTCAAGGTCGTGCTGTGTGTGCAGGATGACGGTGGGAGTGCCGGTGGTACCGCTGGAAGAATGGAGGCGTACGACCTCTTCCAAAGGAACGGCAGAGAGTCCGAAGGGATAGTTGTCGCGCAGATCCTGCTTGGTGGTAAACGGGAGTTTCCGTACGTCGTCGAGAGTTCGGATATCTTCAGGCCGGAGTCCGCAGGCAGCGAACCGTTGTTTATAGAAGGGAATGCGCATACAGCGGGCAAGGGTCTGCTGCAGTCTTTCCATCTGCAGCTTCTCCAGTCGGGAGCGGGAGAGCGTCTCCAACTCGGGGTGTAAGTACAAATTGTCGTTTTTCATAAGTTTTCATTAGTATTTGCCCGCAAATATAGCAAGAAGTCGGAAATATCCGCAATTTTTCTTTCATAATTTCCAAATGGCGTACAATCTTTTCCTATTTGGCAGCGTTCTGTAAATTAAGACAGGGGAGAAGACAGCAAAGGGAGGGGCAATATTGCTAACGAATATGTCGAAATGTTACAGAAATGTAATATAAATTGTTCATTTGAAAGTGTTTTCTTGATGTTCGTCAATAAATGATGCATTTCTGTGTTTTTATCTGTTAATTGCTTTTCTGTTTGATTTCCGGTGCTTACCTTTGCGAAGGTAAAAGAAAGTTTTTAAGGTAACAAGATTCTTATTTTAAGGTTTTTAATTCAGGTATTAATTAAATTTTTAAGGTAAAAGATGAAAAGAACAGGATTAACATTGGTAGCCGCATTGGCTTTTTCCGCATCTGTATTTGCGGGAGGAACTCAGGGAAATGAAACGAAGTCAGCTGCACGTTGGGACGCCAGCATCAATAAGGTGAAGCTGAGCCGCTATTTGCAGTTGACTTCTGACCAGCACGAGGAAGTAGAGAACATCTGCGACTATTTCCAGGGCGAGATGAGCCGTGCCTTGCGTGCGAAGAAGAACAGTGATGAGAAAGTGCGCAACGCTGTTTACGGAAACCTGAAACTGATGAAGCAAACGCTGAACGAGAAGCAATATGCTGACTATGTGCGTCTGATGGCTGTTACTCTGCGGAATAAAGGCATTGATGTTGCACAGAAGTGATTTAGATTAGTTCTGCCGGACAATTCTGTCCGGCGGTGTTGTTTTTTGGCCCGTGCAAATGCATGGGCATTTTTGTTTTCATTTCTCCCGTGGCAATGAGAGATCCGCAAAATTATCCTATATTTGCAGGAAACATAAATGACTGTCATATGAAAACACTGAAAACTGGAAGAAAATGGGTTGCCTGCCTGCTGATGCTGGGCGGCGTCGGGGGAATGAATGCACAGAACGAATGGATAGAACCGCCTGTAATGGGGTGGAGTTCCTGGAATACATATCGGGTGAACATTGATGAAGCACTGATCCGGAAGCAGGCTGATGCCATGGTGGAACTGGGACTGAAGGAGTCCGGATACCGCTATGTGAACATTGACGACGGATTTTTCGGCTACCGGGACGAGAAAGGACGGCTGCATACGCATCCGCAACGTTTCCCGAACGGGCTGAAGGGCGTGGCTGCCTATATTCACTCACTCGGACTCCAGGCCGGAATCTATTCGGAGGCCGGGGCCAATACCTGCGGATCGATCTGGGATGCCGACAAGCATGGCATCGGGGTAGGGTTGTACGGCTTTGAACGCCAGGATGCAGACCTGTTTTTCAATGAATGGGGATTCGACTTTATCAAGATAGACTATTGCGGGGCCGGCCAGCAGCTGGAACTGGACGAACAGGAGCGCTATACGGAGATTGTACGGGCGATCCGGGAAGTCTGTCCCCGGAATATCTCCCTGAATATCTGCCGCTGGGCTTATCCGGGGACCTGGGTGCGGAATCTGGCCCGTTCCTGGAGAATCAGTCCTGACATCGCTCCGAACTGGGCAGCCGTGAAACGCTGTATCGACATGAACCTGTATCTCTCGGCTTATGCGGGAGGCGGGCATTACAACGATATGGACATGCTGGAGATCGGACGCGGCCTGAAACCGGAAGAGGAAGAGACGCATTTCGGCATGTGGTGCATCATGAGTTCGCCGCTGCTGATCGGATGTGACCTGACCCGGATTCCGGAGGAGTCGCTGAAACTGCTCCGCAACGAGGAACTGATTGCCCTGAACCAGGATCCGCTGGGGCTGCAGGCATACATCGTGCAGCATGAAGGAGGCGGCTATGTGCTGGTGAAAGATATCGAACAGAAATGTGGCAAGGTGCGTGCCGTGGCTTTGTATAATCCCTCGGATTCGGTCTGCTCCTTCCGGGTGCCTCTGGAGATTCTGGAACTGGCCGGCAAGACACGGGTGCGTGATCTGGTGAAGCGGAAAGACGAAGGACGGGTGACGGGCAGCTTCCAGTATGACGTGCCGGCCCACGGAGTCAAAATCCTTCGCGTGGAAGGTGAGGAACGGCTGGAGCCGGTGCGCTACGAAGCAGAACAGGCTTATCTGCATCAGTTTGACAACCTGGCCAAGCGTCCGCGGGGAGTGGCATATCTGCCTTATGAGGGGGCTTCCGGAGGCATGCTTGTCACCAATCTGGGCGGTCACCGGGACAATTATGCCCGTTGGAACGAGGTGTTCAGCGAAGAGGGCGGCCGTTACAGGATGACCGTCTGTTATGTGCCGGCAGCCAAGCGGGAACGCGAAATCAATGACCGGAGACTGGAAGTGACGGTCAACGGAACCCGGGTGAGCCTGACGGAGTTGGAAACGGACCGTTCGAAAGGAGTCTGCCGCGCGGAACTGACCGTTGACCTGCAAAAAGGATACAACACGGTGAGCATCGGAAGCCGTCTGACCTGGACACCGGATCTGGACTGCTTCGTGCTGGAAAAACTCTGACCGGTCCGTCTGTTATCCGTTTGTCCGCTATCCGTTCTTCTGTTTGAGAATCTCTTCGAGCCGGATCAGTTCGTCGCGGTACTGGGCAGCTTCGATGAAGTCCAGTTTCTTGGCTGCTTCCTGCATCAGCTTGCGGGTGCGGTCGACACTGCGTTTGAGCTGATCCTTCGACATGTATTCCACAATCGGGTCGGCAGCCATCATGAGGCCGTCCGGCATATCGGCATATTCTTTTGCCTTCTTTCCCTGTCCTGCCTTTGCCTCCTGGTTTTCCAGCAGGATGTTGGTGTGACTGCGCCTGATCTGGCGGGGAGTGATTCCGTTGGCTTCGTTGTAGGCCAGCTGCTTCTCCCGCCGGCGGTTGGTCTCGTCGATGGTCTGGCGCATGCTGTCCGTGATCTTGTCCGCATACATGATCACCTTTCCGTTGACATTCCGGGCAGCACGTCCGGCAGTCTGTGTCAGGGAACGGTGAGAGCGCAGGAATCCTTCCTTGTCGGCATCCAGAATGGCTACGAGGGACACTTCCGGCAAATCGAGCCCCTCACGCAGCAGGTTGACACCGATCAGGACGTCGAAAATACCCTGACGCAGTTCTTCCATGATCTTCACCCGCTCCAGGGTTTCCACATCGCTGTGGATATAGGTACAGCGGATGCCGTGGCGTGACAGATAGTCCGTCAGTTCCTCTGCCATACGTTTGGTCAGTGTGGTGACGAGCACCCTTTCCTGAGCCTCGATGCGCTGCTGGATTTCTTCCATCAGGTCGTCGATCTGGTTCAGGCTGGGGCGTACTTCGATGACCGGATCCAGCAGTCCGGTGGGGCGGATCACCTGTTCCACGACCACCCCTTCACTTTCCTGCAATTCATATTCGGCAGGAGTGGCACTGACATAGATGACCTGACGCGCCATTTCCCGGAACTCGTCGAAGGTCAGCGGCCGGTTGTCCATGGCAGCGGGGAGGCGGAAACCATATTCCACCAGGTTGGTCTTGCGGGCCCGGTCGCCTCCGTACATGGCCCGGATCTGCGGTACGCTGACATGACTCTCGTCGATGACAATCAGGAAATCCTTCGGGAAGAAATCCAGCAGACAGTAGGGCCTTGTACCCGCTTCGCGTCCGTCGAAGTAGCGGGAATAGTTCTCGATGCCCGAGCAGTGTCCCAGTTCGCGGAGCATTTCCATATCGTAAGTGACCCGTTCCTTCAGGCGCTTTGCCTCGTAGAACTTGCCGATTTCCTCAAAATGCTGTACCTGCAGGGTCAGATCGTCCTCAATCTGATGGATCGCTCTCAGGGTGCTTTCCTTGGTCGTCATGAAAAGATTGGCCGGATAAATCTTGTACTCATCGAAGGTGGAGATACGGGCTCCCGTGTCCGGATCGACTTCCTCAATGCCGTCAATTTCGTCATCCCAGAACATGATGCGCAGGATGTGATCCGTATAAGCCAGGAAGATATCCACCGTATCTCCCTTGACCCGGAAATTCCCGCGGTTCAGCTCGGCATCGTTGCGGGTGTAGAGACTGTCCACCAGCTGGCGGAGCAGGACGTTGCGGTCCATGCGCTTGCCCCGTCTGACTTCGATCACATTATTATAAAAGTCGGCCGGATTTCCCATACCGTAGATGCACGATACGGACGAAACCACGATGACATCCTTCCGGCCTGAAAGCAGGGCAGAGGTGGCCGCCAGCCGGAGCTTGTCGATTTCTTCGTTGATGGCCAGGTCCTTTTCAATATATGTATCCGTGGAAGGCAGGTATGCCTCCGGCTGGTAATAGTCGTAGTAGGAAACGTAATATTCCACCGCATTGTTGGGGAAGAACGTCTTGAACTCCCCGTAGAGCTGGGCGGCCAGCGTCTTGTTGTGGCTCAGGATCAGCGTCGGTTTGTTGACGTTGCGGATCACGTTGGCGATGGTAAAAGTCTTTCCGGAGCCTGTCACTCCCAGCAGTGTCTGGGCGGGCAGGCCGTTCAGTACTCCGTCAGTCAGTTGTGCGATAGCCTCCGGCTGGTCGCCGGTGGGCTGATAGTCGGATTTCAGTTCAAAGTTCATAATCAGTGAAATTGTGATCAAAAGTGAGTGTAAAGGTACGTATTTCTGTCGGAAAAGCCACGGAAGCGGACCTTTTTTGCCCCGGAGAAAGCGAAAATAATATTAAAATATCCGCGGGTATTGATTTATTCATTGGAAAAGAGTAATTTTGCACAACTATATTGATTGACATGAAAAAGTACATAGCAATGGCCCTCCTTTCCGCGGGAGTCTTAACTTCGTGCGGAGAGTACAACAAGGTGCTGAAAAGCACGGATTATGAATACAAATACGAAGCGGCAAAAGAGTATTTTGCCAAGGGGCAGAACACCAAGGCCGCTACACTTCTGGAAGAACTGGTCAATATCCTGAAAGGTATGATGAACGGGGAAGAAGCCCTGTATATGCAGGCTATGACCTATTTCAATCAGGGTGACTACGTGACGGCTTCGCATTATTTCAATACCTATTATACAACCTATCCGCGCGGAACCTATACGGAACTGGCCCGCTTCAACTGCGGACGCGCGCTGTATCTGGATACTCCCGAACCGCGTCTGGACCAGAGCAGTACTTACAAGGCTATTGAGGAACTGCAGATGTTCATCGAATATTTCCCGATGAGTTCACGGAAGGATCAGGCTCAGAGCATGATCTTCGAACTGCAGGACAAGCTGGTGGAGAAGGAGTATATGTCGGCCAAGCTGTATTATGACCTGGGCTCCTATACGGGTAACGCCGTGTACAGCAGTACCGGTAACAACTATCTGGCAGCCGTGATCACTGCCCAGAACATCCTGAAGGAATATCCTTATACCAAGATGCGTGAAGATCTTTCGATCCTGATCCTGCGTGCAAAGTATGGCATGGCCAAGGAAAGTGTGCTGGAAAAGAAGGAAGACCGTATGCGCGACACCATCGACGAATATTATGCTTTTATCAATGAATTCCCCGAAAGCAAGTACCGCAAGGAGGTGGAATCCATTTTCAAGGAAGCGAACAAGTATGTGAACCCGGATGAGGACACAACAACAACTGAAGAATAATTAATCACATTAAATGTATAATTAACAATAAGTTATGGATTACAAAAAAACAAATGCCCCTACTAACACCGTTACCCGTGACATGATGGAACTGTGCGAAGATACAGGCAATGTATACGAAACCGTAGCAATTATCGGCAAACGTGCCAACCAGATTGCTGTGGAAATGAAGAACGATCTTTCCAAGAAGCTGCAGGAGTTTGCTTCATACAGCGACAACCTGGAAGAAGTCTTTGAAAACAGAGAACAGATTGAGATTTCCCGTTACTACGAAAAACTTCCGAAGCCGACTCTGATCGCTACTCAGGAATACATCGAAGGAAAGGTGTATTACAGAAACCCGGCCAAGGAAAAGGAAAGACTGCAATAAGCCGGAACTATGATACAGCGCATTCAGACCGTTTATCTGCTGGTTGTAGCCATTCTGGCAGTAGTAATGATCTCACTGCCGGTAGGAAGTTTCGTTACGCCGGATTATCACATGAGTGAACTGACCAATCTGGCGCTCGTGTCTGAAGAAGGAGTGTCAGACTATGCTCCGTGGGCCTTGTTTGCCTTGCAGACCGTTTCTGCCATCCTTGCTCTGGTGACGATCTTCCTCTACAAGAAGCGCATGCTTCAAATCCGTCTGACTCTGTTCAACATGCTGGTGCTGGTGGGCTATTATGTCACACTGGTCATTTTCGTGCTGAACCTGAAAGGAGATGCCTCTTTCGTTCCGTCATGGACTGTATGTCTGCCACTGATTTCGATCATTCTTTCGTGGCTGGCTATCCGTGCCATCGGCAAGGACGAAATGCTGGTAAAAGCATACGAGAGACTGAGATAAGCCGGAAGGGCTGGTCTGAGTCTTGCATATATTGAAAAAACACTTCGGCGTGCAACCTGAAATGCTTCGATATTCAGGTTGCACGCCGAAGTGTTTTGTTTCTCCCCGTTCTAGATCTTCTTGTTCTTCCAGCTTCCTTTCCGCAGGTAAAGATAGCTGACGATACCGATGCAGGAAGCATACAGATGCTCAGCAGTCCAGCAGAAGGCAACGTCTGCTTTCAGCCCCTGAATGACGATGGTGATATAGACCAGATAAACCACCAGCGCACCCAGTTCAAGGATAAAGGCAGCCTGTGTATTTCCGGTGCCTGAAACGGACTGAAAATAGATGTTTCCCGGAATCATGACCAGGTATGAGGAACACAGTACCCAGAGGGTTGGAACACTGGCCTCCACCAGTTCCGGAATGTCTGTATAGATGCGGAGTACCGGATGGGGAAACAGGGCAATCAGCGCAATGACCGGCAATACGATGCAGGAGCACAGACGGATATGGCGGCCGATAAGCGAGCGGACCTGAGCGGTATCACCCCGTCCGATGGCATTGCTGACCAGGGCACTGCATGTCGATGCAAAAGCCATGATGGTCATGAACGGCAGACTGGAAACGCTGCGGATGATGTTTGATATGGCCAGAGGGCGTTCACCGAGATGTTCCACGAAGATGAAGAACAGGAACCAGGTAGACAGGGAAATGAAATTCTGTACCATGGTCCACAGGGAAACGTTCATGATCTGTGTAAGCGAACGGGTACGGAAAGCCGGAATCCGGTTGAGCCCGTATTTTCGGTAGTCTATCCGGCGCCAGGTATAGATCACGAAGAAGATCACAGATACCAGTTCGGCAAGGGAAGAACCGATGGCTGCTCCGGCAATACCCAGAGCAGGAAAGCCGAATTTTCCGAAAATCAGGGTATAGTTGAATATCACATTGGCCAGTACCATCACGATGGAGTTCAGCGTCAGGGTACGGGTCTGGGTAGTTCCTACGAAGAATGCACGGAACATGGCGCCGATGAAAGAGAAGAAAAAGCCGTACACCCGCCAGTGGATATAGCTGGAAGCTGCTCCGGCAATCTTGTCGGAAGTGACGAGCAGTCCGAGTATCTCCTCAGAATAGACCTGGGAGACGGTGAAGATCACTGCACTCATCAGCAGGAGGAAGTAAATTCCCTGATAGAAGATGCCTCCGATTGCTTTGTAGTTGCCTTCTCCGTTACGGCGGGCCATCAGAATCTGCGAACCGACCGTGAAGCCGAAACCGATCATGAAAATGGCCAGATAGTATACTCCGGCAATGGCTGAAGCACCCAGTTCCACTTCACCGACCCTTCCCAGAAAGGCGGTATCGGTGATTCCGATCATCTGTTCCATAATCAGACTGATCAGAATGGGGTAGGCCATCAGCCAGATACTGCGGTAAGAATAATCAACGGCTTTCTGTTCCATGGGCACCGGCAGTGAATATCGGGTTAGTTTTGGCACTGATCTCTTCGATATCCAAACGAACGATTTCTGTGCGCAGGAAATTCTTTTCGGCATATCCCATGCCTGCTATCTTATGGCCGGGACAATACCTGGCAATCAGCAGGGAAAGAGCTGACATGCGTTCAGCTTCATGCAGGGTGCGATAGGCTGAACAGCGCAGAACGACACTCTCGTATGCGGTTGTAAACTGATCAGGGCGCACTTCCGTATGTCCTACCACGCAGAAGGAGACCTTGTTGCAGGCGTCCATGCAGCGCAGTTTCCGTCCCACAGGGGCGCAGTGTATATAAATGGAATTTCCGTGATCCCAAACATAATTGACTGGGATTCCGTAAGCTCCTTCTCCATTTTCATCCTGCATGGAGAGGATGCCGTATGTACCTTCCTTCAAAAGCTGGAAAGCTCTCTTTTCGTCCAATAGCCGGTCCTGCCGACGTAACTGTGAATTGTTGAATTGCATGACTGTCGGATTTTTTTTGGTTAGCGGACCAAAGGTATAAAAATTTTTGAAGACACGGAGACAGCCGGCTGACAATTCTACAGCCGGCAGAACAGAGATACAAAAAAGGGAACGCTCATGTCGATCAGGATGCCGTGGAAAATGGCGACAGGCATCATGTCTTTGCCTGAATAGCGCGTGATCAACGGAAGAACCACGTCCATGGAGTTTACTCCCGCTGCTGAAATAGGTGCCAGTTTCCCGAAATATTTGCAAAGTAAGGGAGTGCCCAGAAGTGCCATCATTTCGCGGAAGATGTTTGCCAGCAGGGCAATGGTACCCAGTTCCGTTGCCAGTTGCAGTCCGATGGAGGGTTCCTTGAACTGTGTAATCAGGATGGACGAGAGCGAATAGTAGGCAAAACCGCTTCCTACCGCCATGCAGTCGAAGATGCTCCAGCGTGAGAGCAGCAGGCTGGCCAGTGCGGAGAAGAGAAGTGTGCCACATACGGTTCCCAGCGGAATCAGCAGGTACTTCGGACGCAGGCTTCCCACGATGAACTTCAGGTCCTTGCTGGAACCGATGCTCAGTCCCACCTGCAGCATCAGCGCATAAAGCATGTATAAGGTGAGGTTACTGCCTTCCGGATTGAACGGAAGCCATCCCATTACTCCCAACAGACATCCTGCCGCAAAGAAGAGCAGGACAATGATACTGCCTTTCATTGTTCACCTCCTTTCCTGAAAAAGAATCTCAGTACCATCCAGGAAGCCAGGATGCTGCCACATGTAGCCGAAAGAGCCAGTATGGCGGCCTGTCCTCCGAAGGTGGCCAGATTGTTGACGATTAGCTGATTGGAGCCTACTGAGGTTCCCAGAAGGAACAGCAGGAGGATGATGGTCAGTGAAATGCTTTTTTCTGTCTTTTGCAGCCAGGCAATATTTCTGAACAGGTATCCTAATGTGATACCCGTCAACATAAATCCGATAATGGTAAACATATAAAACGTAATTATGAGGTTGGATAAACTGATTTCTGATCTTGTATCAGGCCGCCGGACGCGGCAAAACCTCATTGGAACCCGCTGAACCAATGGATATGCACGATCCGGTGGCTGCCACAGGCAATTTTGTGCGGCAGACAGGAAGTCGGGATATGTATCATTCTTTCTTTCATTGGTTCTTGTAATTTGACGGTGCAAAGGTAAGTATGATTTGAATATTTTCCAAATCTTTATGCAAAATAATTATTCAGACGGTATTGCAGAAGGGGTTACACAGGTCTGCCTGCAAGGATTTCCGGAGGGCCGTCTGCCCATCTTACGGCTGCTTGAAACAGGCTGAATCCGGAGAGACCGGAACGAGAAAGCGGGAAGGGAAGCTGTTCACTTGCGAAACATTTACTATCTTTGCATACGGATCATGGAAACGACAATTTATATAAAGAATATGGTATGCCGCCGGTGTATAATGACCGTTACGGACATTTTCCGGAAAGAAAGCATTTTGCCGCTGAAAGTGGAACTGGGTATGATCACCCTTGCCGCTCCCTTGTCTCCTGAACAGTTCCAGCGCATTCGGGAACAGCTGGAGGCGGTCGGTTTTGAGGTGATCGACGACCGGCGGATGCGGATGGTGGAACAGATCCGTCTGGGAGTGATCGGGTATGTGCGCGATCCGGATTTGCAGGACCGGCAGAACCTGTCCGAATATTTGCAGGACAAGTGTCACCGCGAATATAGTTTTCTCAGCAAGCTGTTCACCGAGCTTCAGGGGATCAGTATTGAAAAATATTCCATTCAGCAGCGGATCGAACGGGTGAAAGAACTGCTCTTCTATGATGAACTGAGTGTCAGTGAGATTGCTGACCGGATGCATTATTCGAGCGTAGCCCATCTGAGTGCCCAGTTCAAGTCGCTGACGGGATTGTCGCCTACCCAGTTCAGGCGGATGAAGGAACACCGGCTGAAGCCGCTGGATGAAATCTGAAATTTCTATTGACAAACTCCAATTATGATAAAAGCATTATTTTTTGACATTGACGGGACACTGGTCAGCTTCCAGACCCATCAGATACCGGTTTCAGCCGTACGTGCCATTGAGCAGGCCAAGGAACGGGGAATCCAGGTATACATTTCTACAGGCAGGCCGTTTGCACTCATCAACAATCTGGGGGATATCCGGCATCTGATCGACGGATACATTACCGTCAACGGAGCCTATTGCTTTATGGACGGACAGGTCATTTCCTGCAGCCCGATTCCCCGCAAGGATGTGCAGACCCTGATTCGTCTGGCTGACGAAATGAATTTCTCCTGCATGGTGGTGGGCGAGAAGGATCTGGCAATGTACAATGCCAATGAGAAATCCGACTTTATCTTCCGGCAGATGCTGAATGTCCGGGATCTGAAAGAAGTGGATTCTCTGGATTTCCTTCAGGGACAGGAAGTGCTCCAGCTGACACCGGTCATCACTGAGGAAGAAGAGAAAATCGTTCTGCCCCAGTTGTCCCAATGCTGTTCGGGGCGCTGGTATCCGGACTTTGCCGACATTACGGTCCGGGATACCGACAAGGGGAAAGGGCTTCGGGCTGTCATGGCCTGGAAGGGACTGAAGCGTGAAGAAACCATGGCTTTCGGAGACGGAGGCAACGATATACCCATCATCCGGGAAGCCGGAATCGGAGTGGCCATGGGTAATGCCAACGAGTCTCTGAAGGCTGTGGCCGACTATGTGACCTCGTCCGTTGAAGAAGACGGTATCAGCCAGGCACTGAAGCACTGGGTGCTGGACGCTGCTTCCATCTGAAATCCGTCACCGCAGGGAGGATTCTCCGTTTTTCTTCGGATATTCCGGAGATTTTTGTTAACTTTGTGCTTTCAATTTTCAAACTACGTATGAAATCGGATATAGAAATCGCACGCAGCATCGAGCTGGTAAAAATCAAACAAATTGCACGGGACTATGACATCCCCGTAGAAGAAATCTCTAATTACGGACGCTATATTGCCAAGGTGTCCGAGTCACTCATTGATGAAGAAAAGGTGAAACGCAGCAACCTGATTCTGGTGACTGCCATCACTCCGACCAAGGCCGGTATCGGTAAGACCACTGTTTCCATCGGTCTGGCACTGGGACTGAACAAGATCGGCAAGAAAGCCATCTGTGCTCTTCGTGAGCCTTCACTCGGCCCCTGTTTCGGTATGAAGGGTGGAGCTGCCGGAGGAGGATATGCACAGGTACTTCCGATGGAGAAGATCAACCTCCACTTTACGGGTGACTTCCACGCCATCACTTCGGCACACAACATGATCGCCGCATTGCTGGATAATTATATGTATCAGAACCAGGACAACGGATTTGCCCTGAAGGAAGTGCTCTGGAACCGCGTACTTGACGTGAACGACCGTGGTCTGCGTTACATCGTAACCGGGCTGGGAGGCAAGACCAACGGAATTACCCGCGAATCAAGCTTCGACATCACTCCGGCTTCGGAAATCATGGCTATCCTGTGTCTGGCTACGGATGAAGACGACCTGCGTCGCCGTATCGAGAATATTCTGCTGGGCTTCACCATTGACAACAAGCCTTTCACGGTGAAAGATCTGGGTGTGGCCGGAGCCATCACTGTATTGCTGAAGGATGCCATTTCGCCGAACCTGGTGCAGACCACTGAGCATACGCCTGCTTTCATCCACGGAGGTCCGTTTGCCAATATCGCTCACGGATGTAACTCTATCCTGGCTACCAAACTGGCGATGACTTTCGGTGACTATGCCATTACGGAAGCCGGATTCGGTGCGGATCTGGGTGCCGAGAAATTCTATGATATCAAATGCCGCAAGGGCGGACTCCAGCCCAAGCTGACCGTGCTGGTAGCTACTGCACAGGGCTTGAAGATGCACGGAGGTGTGGCTCCCGAACTGATCAAGGAACCGAACATGGAAGGTCTGAAAGAGGGTATCAAGAACCTTGACAAGCATATCGAAAACCTTCAGTCGTTCGGTCAGACAGTTGTCGTTGCGTTCAACCGCTATGCCAACGATACGGATGAGGAACTGGATTTCGTACGCCGTCATTGCGAAGAAATCGGAGTGGGCTTTGCCATCAACAACGCCTTCATGGAAGGTGGTGACGGTGCCGTAGAGCTGGCTCAGCTGGTAGTTGACACCATCGAAAAGCAGCCTTCTCAGCCATTGAGCTTTGCTTATGATGAAACGGATTCTGTTGAAGAAAAAGTAACCAAGGTAGCCTGCGAACTGTATGGAGCCAAACAGGTACTGTTCGGTCCGGCTGCCCGCAAGAAACTGAAGATGATTCAGGAACTGGGCTACACCCGTTTCCCGATCTGTATTGCCAAGACTCAGTATTCATTCTCAACCGACCCGAAGCTGTATGGTGTGGCAAGTGGATTCAACTTTGCCGTGCGCGACATCGTGATCAATGCCGGTGCGGAAATGCTGGTCATTGTAGCCGGTGAGATCATGCGTATGCCGGGACTTCCCAAAGAACCGCAGGCACTGCACATCGATATTGTCAACGGAGAAATCGAAGGTCTGTCCTGATATATCAAAGGTATTTGTCCCTGCTGCATATCTGTAGCGGGGAATTTATAAAAAACGTTTCGACGTAATGGATGAAACAACGAAACAAATTCATCCGGACGCCGAAACGTTTTTTTTATAGCCGGAGCAGTCCGGCTTTCTCAGTTATGGTCGTAGCGCTGGGCTTTGATGATCATATAGATGGTTCCTGGCACAAGGATCAGTACGGAGACCAGGCTGATGATCATGTCACTGGTGAAAGGCTGAAGGAGGAGAGACACAAGCAGGATGGCAATTCCCATGACGCAGAATGCACGGCACATGAATGTCTTGAGCCGCTTGATGTCCACTTTCTTCTGTTGTTCTGGAGTCATGGTGTTGTATCCGGCAATAAGTTTGGGGAATTTCAAGACCAGCAGGCCTATAAAGACCAATATGGCTGCAGTGATGATGGAAGATGTCATATCTGAATGTTTTAGAGAGTTTCGATTTTGATGTCCTGAATGTTCCGGATCTCGTCACTGAAGTTGACACCGATCCTGTAGACCGTACGTTTGTCCTTGGCAAAAGGCTCTACGTAGCCTTTTGCCCGGATCTGTGCCAGCGCTTCTTCCGCACTTCCGTTCAGTTTGAATTCCATGATGTACACGTAGTCCTGTGTCTGGAGTACCAGATCAATCCGTCCCCGGTTCGTATGGTATTCCACCTGGACATAGAAACCCATCAGTTTGAAAATGATGTAAAGAATATTCTGATAGTGCACTTCCCGGTCACGAGCCAGTTCGTAGGGAATGTCGGCAAACATGGTTTTCAGACGCTCAAAGAAATCGTCCACCTTTCCTGCCATGACTTCCTCCACGAAACACTGGATCTGGTAAGGCGACTTGCTGACGCTCACCGAAGCGTAATTTGGCAGGAGGAACTTGAAGAATCCCTGTTCCACCTCCCGGTTGGGGAAGCCCAGCGTGTAGTTTTCGAACATCCTGTTGTAACCCTTGATGGTCAGGTAACCGCTCTGGTAAATGACGGGGATGGGATCGGTGGAAGCCGTGTCGATGCTGTCCAGTACCGGCTGGCTGGTCACGATGTGTTCCAGATCCTCAATCGGGAAATGGTGCAATTTCAGCAGTTCAACCAGATAAGTCGGCGTTCCCGTTTCAAACCAATAGCTGCCGAAGCGCCGGTTGGCGAAGGTATTCAGCAGGCTGAACGGGTTGTACATGCCGATTGCGTTTTCCGTGAAATGATAGCCGTCGTAATTGGTTTTCAATTCCTTGCAGGTCTCTTCGTAACTCATCCCGGTAGCTGCAGCCAGTTCATGGATGTCTTCCTCAAACCAGGTATGGATTTCCTTCTCACTGATACCGCAAATCTCTGCATACTGGTCAATCATGGAAATATCCCGCAGGTTGTTCAGGTCACTGAACACACTGACTTTGCCGAACTTGGTCACACCTGTCAGCAGGGCAAAGCGGATGCATCCGTCCATGGATTTCAGAGCCCCGTAAAAAGCCTTCAGGGTACTGCGGTATTCATTCTGCAAAGCTTCGTTGCCGATAGCCTGAAGCATGGGCTTGTCGTATTCATCAATGAGGATCACCACCCGGCGTCCGGTCTGTTCGCAGGCACGGCGGATAATGCCCTGGAAACGCCGGGCTACACCGATTTCTCCGGAAGAGGAGCCATAAAGAGCTTCCCAATTCTGTACGTTCTCTTCCAAAACATTGGTCAGCGATTCGGGAGTATCGTATTTCTGTGTGTTCAAATCCAGATGCAGTACCGGATATGCGGTCCAGTCTTTTTCCAGCTTTTCCAGTGCCAGCCCCTTGAAAAGATCCTTCTTTCCCTGTGCGTATGCTTCAATCGTCGACAGAAGCAGACTCTTGCCGAAACGCCGCGGACGGCTCAGGAAATAGTAACTTCCTGTATTGAACAGCTGGTAGATTAAAGCGGTTTTATCTATATATTCATAACCGCCGGAAATCACTTTCTCAAAATTCTGTACTCCAACCGGATATAACTTGCTCATAACAACTGGATTTTGATTCTACTGCGAATTTAGCAATTAAAACCGAACATTCAAACATCCAGTGAATCCGAAAGAAAAAATAAGGCTTGAAAAATCAAGTTCTCTGGATAACAGGTCTAAAATAATGTAAAATATACATGCTTTTATGTAAAGTATACTTGTCTTTATGGAAAATATCATTAACTTTGTGATATCCTAGCAAGCAAAAAAACTTCTATACACTAACTTTAAATTTTACAATTATGAAAAAGAGTTTTTTGTTACCTCACAGCTGTATGAGAGTAGGGCTTATTCTGCTAGTCCCTTTCTTTATCATGTTTTGTCTGGAAATGGCGGGAGCAGCTCCCGAAATCACCATTACCATGCCTTGCCTGGCAAACAATGAGTTGCTTGACGGAACGGTCTGGTTTACCTTGCTTCAGGGAGAGGACATCTTTATGGAAATCTGGATCCTCGGTCTTCTGGTTTCCCTGCTTTTCATTGCTCTGAGCAAAGAAAAAGTGGAAGATGAAATGATTCTGCAAATACGGCTCCAGTCCATGCTGCATGCCCTTTGGATTACTTCCCTGTGCTTTGTGCTGGAAACCCTCTTTCTTTTTGGTTTTGCCTATGCCTACAGTCTTTGGGCTACCCTGTATATCTTTTTGCTGTTCTTTATCCTGAAATTCCGTTACGAACTTTATCAACTTAAAAAGGCTGAAAAATGAAAAATACAATCAAAGTAGAACGGGCCATCAAGAATATGACCCAGCAGGATCTGGCTGCAGCTATCGGAGTAAGCCGGCAGACGATCAATTCCATTGAATCGGGAAAATATGTTCCTTCTACGGTCCTGGCTCTGAAGATTGCAGCATACTTCGGCAAGACCGTCGATGAAATATTCCAGCTGGAAGAGGGCGACTGAGTCTGTTGTAAGTTATTTTTCCGTTTCGATTTTGATGTCCTGAATGTTCCGGATCTCGTCACTGAAGTTGACACCGATCCTGTAGACCGTACGTTTGTCCTTGGCAAAAGGCTCTACGTAGCCTTTTGCCCGGATCTGTGCCAGCGCTTCTTCCGCACTTCCGTTCAGTTTGAATTCCATGATGTACACGTAGTCCTGTGTCTGGAGTACCAGATCAATCCGTCCCCGGTTCGTATGGTATTCCACCTGGACATAGAAACCCATCAGTTTGAAAATGATGTAAAGAATATTCTGATAGTGCACTTCCCGGTCACGAGCCAGTTCGTAGGGAATGTCGGCAAACATGGTTTTCAGACGCTCAAAGAAATCGTCCACCTTTCCTGCCATGACTTCCTCCACGAAACACTGGATCTGGTAAGGCGACTTGCTGACGCTCACCGAAGCGTAATTTGGCAGGAGGAACTTGAAGAATCCCTGTTCCACCTCCCGGTTGGGGAAGCCCAGCGTGTAGTTTTCGAACATCCTGTTGTAACCCTTGATGGTCAGGTAACCGCTCTGGTAAATGACGGGGATGGGATCGGTGGAAGCCGTGTCGATGCTGTCCAGTACCGGCTGGCTGGTCACGATGTGTTCCAGATCCTCAATCGGGAAATGGTGCAATTTCAGCAGTTCAACCAGATAAGTCGGCGTTCCCGTTTCAAACCAATAGCTGCCGAAGCGCCGGTTGGCGAAGGTATTCAGCAGGCTGAACGGGTTGTACATGCCGATTGCGTTTTCCGTGAAATGATAGCCGTCGTAATTGGTTTTCAATTCCTTGCAGGTCTCTTCGTAACTCATCCCGGTAGCTGCAGCCAGTTCATGGATGTCTTCCTCAAACCAGGTATGGATTTCCTTCTCACTGATACCGCAAATCTCTGCATACTGGTCAATCATGGAAATATCCCGCAGGTTGTTCAGGTCACTGAACACACTGACTTTGCCGAACTTGGTCACACCTGTCAGCAGGGCAAAGCGGATGCATCCGTCCATGGATTTCAGAGCCCCGTAAAAAGCCTTCAGGGTACTGCGGTATTCATTCTGCAAAGCTTCGTTGCCGATAGCCTGAAGCATGGGCTTGTCGTATTCATCAATGAGGATCACCACCCGGCGTCCGGTCTGTTCGCAGGCACGGCGGATAATGCCCTGGAAACGCCGGGCTACACCGATTTCTCCGGAAGAGGAGCCATAAAGAGCTTCCCAATTCTGTACGTTCTCTTCCAAAACATTGGTCAGCGATTCGGGAGTATCGTATTTCTGTGTGTTCAAATCCAGATGCAGTACCGGATATGCGGTCCAGTCTTTTTCCAGCTTTTCCAGTGCCAGCCCCTTGAAAAGATCCTTCTTTCCCTGTGCGTATGCTTCAATCGTCGACAGAAGCAGACTCTTGCCGAAACGCCGCGGACGGCTCAGGAAATAGTAACTTCCTGTATTGAACAGCTGGTAGATTAAAGCGGTTTTATCTATATATTCATAACCGCCGGAAATCACTTTCTCAAAATTCTGTACTCCAACCGGATATAACTTGCTCATAACAACTGGATTTTGATTCTACTGCGAATTTAGCAATTAAAACCGAATATTCAAGTTGTATGCATGAAAACCAGGACTGAAATTTGAGAACTTTTTTACATTCACAGAAACTTTATGCTTTTGCGGATGGATCTGTGATTAAGAAATTATGAGATAGCCGTATCAGGACTGAACTTCAGACGAAGAATTGTGATAACACCGAAAGATTTTTTATATTTGTCACATCTAAAAATGTATAGACAAATGATGAAGAAAATTCTTGTTTTATCCTGTCTGTTCGCCTCCCTGAACGTACAGGCACAGCATGCTGATGCTCGTATCAGCCAGCTGATGAACGAAAGCCGCTGGTTTGATCTGGCACAGGAATTGAAAACCACTCCGGCTGATTCGGTTATACCATGGGTCTGTCAGATGGGAGTGGCTATGACACACTATTTCTTTAACCGTCCGGATTCGGCCTGTATGGTACTGACGGATTTGCTGGGCAAGCATCAGCAGGAGCTGGGCGACCATACACTGAACATGGTAGTTTTGCTGGCTGTCAATCTGGGACGGACAGAACAGTATGCCGATGCTGCCGGACTGATCCGGAATCTTTGTGACCAGCTTGGTGCCCTGGGAATGGACAGCACGCAGACCGCTCCGTATCGTATGATGGCCAGTCAGTATGGTATTCTGGCTTCCTGCGGGCCTGTCTGTCAACCGCTGCACAAGGCAGGAGAATACCGTTTCCCGATGGTGACGGAGCATGAAACGGATCAGCACTTTATTGAAATGGACGGAAGCATAAACGGACAGGCGGGCCGTATGGTACTCGATACGGGAGCGGGCAGCAACATGGTCACTCCGGAACAGGCAGAAAAGTATGGCTTGCGGCGGCTGGGTATGGATGTTACCGTCGGAGGGATTGGAGGCATGAAGCAGGGATATTATGCGATGGCAGATACCCTGCGCATTGGTGGAATGGCTTGGATAAATGTACCTTTTTATGTGGTAGATCTCCAGACGGGACATGCCGAAGCTGACAGATTGGGCAAGGATCTTCAGCTTCCGCCTGTCGTTGGTCTTCCCATCCTGCTTCGTATGCAGGAAATCCAGTTGGACTTTGCCCGTCGGGAGTTTGTCATACCGGCTGTTCCTACGCCCAGTCCGCTCAGGGAAAGCAATATGATCCGCACAGACTCGGAATGCTTGCAGGTAAAGGTGGCGGACGAGACAGGTGCTCCACTTTATTTCCATTTTGATACGGGTTCCTATTACACCAATATGCAGCCGGCCTGGTATGGACGTCACCGGAAAGAAGTGGAAGCCGTGGGCATTCCGGATTCGCTCCGTCAGGCGGGAATAGGAGGGGTGAGCATTACCCGCAGTTACATTCTGCCGCAGAAGAAGTTCCGTATCGGAAGCGGTACGGCAGTGCTGGATTCGGTCGGTGTCAATACCGGAATTGACCTGCATACAGGACAACTGGACAAGGCAGCCTTCTCGAACGGACAGGAAGACGGTTTTCTCGGTCTGAACCTTCTGGAGAAATTCTCGAAAGTGATTATCAATCTGAAAGACATGTATCTGGAGACTATACCATATACAGATAAATAACAGCCTATCAACTAAATATGATATAAATCGTACCATGAAAAATTTAATGAAAACGGCAGCAGCATTCTTACTGGGCATTCAGGTCTGTGCCTGTAGCCAGGTAGAAAACAAGGTATCACCTGCCATACCTTCTGATCCTGAGATTGAAGCCAACATCCGTCAGTGGCTGAAAAAGATGACACTCGAAGAAAAGATCGGGCAAATGTGTGAAATCACGATTGATGTGGTGACGGACTTTGAAGCCAGCAAGAAAAACGGTTTTACGCTCAGCGAGGCAAAACTGGACACGGTGATCGGGAAATATAAAGTGGGATCTTTGCTGAATGTTCCGATGGGAATAGCCCAGAAGAAAGAGAAATGGGCGGAAGCCATCCGGATTATCCAGGACAAATCGATGAAGGAGATCGGAATACCTTGCATTTACGGGGTTGACCAGATTCACGGAACCACCTATACACTGGACGGGACCATGTTTCCGCAAGGAATCAACATGGCAGCATCTTTCAACCGGGAACTGACACGAAAAGGTGCTGAAATCTCGGCATACGAGACCAGAGCCTGTTGCATCCCCTGGACGTATGCTCCTGTGGTTGACCTGGGACGTGATCCTCGCTGGCCACGAATGTGGGAAAATTATGGAGAAGACTGTTATGTCAATGCCGAAATGGGTAAGGCTGCAGTAGCCGGTTTTCAGGGGAATGATCCCAATCACATCGGAGAATATAACATTGCTGCCTGCATGAAGCATTACATGGGGTATGGAGTTCCGGTGTCGGGAAAAGACCGTACGCCGTCTTCCATTTCACGCACAGAGATGCGGGAAAAACATTTTGCTCCTTTCATGGAAGCCGTACGCAACGGAGCATTGAGCGTGATGGTCAATTCGGGAGTGAATGAAGGTATGCCTTTCCATGCCAACCGCGAACTGCTGACCGGATGGCTGAAGGAGGAACTGAACTGGGACGGAATGATCGTTACAGACTGGGCAGACATCAACAACCTGTGTACACGTGATCATATTGCAGCTTCGAAGAAAGAAGCGATCAAAATTGCCATCAATGCGGGAATTGATATGTCGATGGTTCCCTATGAGGTGAGTTTCTGCACCTGTCTGAAAGAACTGGTGGAAGAGGGAGAGGTACCGATGAGCCGGATTGATGATGCAGTTGCCCGCGTGTTGCGTCTGAAATACCGTCTCGGCCTTTTTGAGAACCCTTATTGGGATATCCGGAAATATGACAAGTTCGGCTCGGAAGAGTTTGCCAAAGTTGCTCTTCAGGCAGCAGAGGAGTCTGAGATCCTGCTCAAGAATGAGAACAATGTCCTTCCCCTTGTTCCGGGAAAGAAAATTCTGCTGACAGGACCCAATGCCAACTCCATGCGTTGTCTGAACGGAGGCTGGTCGTATTCCTGGCAGGGCGATCAGGCAGACAATTGTGCAGGTGCGTATAATACGATCTATGAATCTCTGTGCAACAAGTATGGAAAGGAAAATATCATTTATGAGCCGGGTGTGACGTATGCTGCTTCCGGCAACTGGTGGGAAGAAAACACTCCTGAAATAAGCAAGGCAGTAGCTGCTGCTTCCCGTGCAGATGTCATAGTGGCCTGTATCGGTGAGAACTCTTACTGTGAGACACCCGGTAACCTTACGGATCTGACGCTTTCTGCCAACCAGCGCAATCTGGTGAAGGCATTGTCTCAGACAGGCAAACCGGTCATTTTGGTTCTGAACCAGGGCCGTCCGCGTATCATCAGTGACATAGAGCCGCTGGCCGAAGGGATTATCAACATCATGCTTCCGGGCAATTACGGAGGAGATGCACTGGCTAATCTGATGGCGGGCGATGCGAATTTCAGCGCCAGAATGCCGTTTACTTATCCGAAATATGCCAATGCACTGGCTACTTATGATTATAAGCCTTGTGAAAGCATGGGGCAGATGAATGGCAATTACAATTATGATTCGGTGATGGACGTGCAGTGGCCCTTCGGATATGGCTTGAGCTATACTGCTTATCAGTATGCAAATCTGAAAGTCGACAAGCCGACATTTACCGCCTCTGACGAAATTACTGTATCAGTGGATGTCACGAATGTGGGCAAGATGGCAGGCAAGGAGGCCGTGTTGCTGTATTCCCAGGATCTGGTGGCAAGTACCACTCCTGACAATATCCGCCTGCGTAACTTTGAGAAAGTGACTCTGCAACCCAATGAGACCCGGACTGTGACCATGACGATCCGGGGAAGTGATCTGGCTTTTGTGGGATACGACGGCAAGTGGCGTCTGGAAGCAGGAGATTTCAAATTGAGATGCGGAGATCAGTCGGCAGACCTGAAATGCAGTGAAACGAAGGTTTGGGAAACTCCCAACAGATAAAATCAGGGACTGTTCCTGAAAATATAAGAGGGTGATGCTTAAGTTTTGAACCTTATGGCACACCCTCTTATTTTTATGATGAAATAAATAATGCGACCCGTGTTAAATACAAAGTCTTTTAAATATTATTCCCGGGCAGATCAGTCAAAGCTGCCGTAGCGGGTAGAAAGAAGTTTGCGGTCACCCAGCGTATTGTCTACACGGGCTACATTGATCCAGAACTTGTTCCAGCGGACGCTTTCAATGGGGTATGCAGCCTTTTCGCGGCTATAGCCATGATTCCACTGGTTGCCTACCACTTCGTATTCAGGATGCGGTGCATTGACCAGCACATTGTCTTCACGGGCAGCGTCTCCATTCTTCACTTCTTCAATTTCTTTCCAGATAGCCTGCATCGTATCAACAAAATTATCCAGTTCCGCCAGGCTTTCACTTTCGGTTGGTTCCACCATCAGTGTGCCATGTACGGGGAATGACAGGGTAGGAGCATGGTAGCCGTAATCCATCAGTCGCTTGGCAATGTCGTTTTCCGAAATACCGCTTTCTTCGTGGATCTTGCGGCATTCCAGAATCATCTCGTGACCGACGAAACTATTCTTTCCATGGTAGACAATGCCATAGGTATCCTTGAGACAGGCTGCCAGATAGTTGGCGTTCAGAATCGCAGCTTTCGTCGCACGGGCCAGTCCGTCAGCTCCCATCATGCAGATATAGGCATAAGTGATGGGAAGAATGCCGGCACTTCCGTAAGGAGCCGCAGATACTTCATTGGCATCGTTGCCGAACAGGGCATGTCCGGGCAGGAACGGAACCAGGTGTTCGGCTACGCATACAGGGCCTACACCGGGACCGCCTCCTCCGTGAGGACTGGCAAAGGTCTTATGCAGATTCAGGTGGCAGACATCAGCTCCGATGGTTCCGGGATTGGTCAGGCCTACCTGGGCATTCATGTTGGCCCCGTCCATATAGACCTGGGCACCGCATGCATGGATAATCTGGCAGATTTCTGCAATTTCCTCTTCGAAGATTCCATGGGTAGACGGATAAGTGATCATCAGGGCAGCCAGATTGTCGCGGTTAGCTTCTGCTTTTTCGCGCAGGTCATTCAGATCCACGTTTCCATGTTCGTCGCAGGCGCAGGTCAGCGGCTGATAGCCGGCCTGTACAGCCGAAGCAGGATTTGTTCCGTGAGCCGAAGCCGGAATCAGCACGAGGTTACGGTGTCCCTGTCCGATACTTTCCAGATAACTTCGGATGATACGCAGACCGGTATATTCTCCGGCAGCTCCGGAGTTGGGCTGTAAAGTTACTCCTGCAAATCCGGTAATGGTCTTCAGCTGTTCGGAAAGATTGGCAATCAGCGTGCGGTAGCCCTGTGCCTGGTCTTCCGGAACCAATGGGTGCATACCCATCCAGGCCATGTTGCTGAGTGGCAGCATTTCGGATGCGGCATTCAGTTTCATGGTGCAGGAACCAAGTGAGATCATGGAGTGGGCAAGGGAAATATCTTTCCGTTCCAGCCGCTTGATGTAGCGCATCATTTCTGTTTCCGTATGATAGCGGTTGAAGACTTCGTGCGACAGGAAACCGCTTGTTCGTTTCAGGTTGCCGGTGAAAGCCGGGGCATCGGGGATTTCGGCAACGTCAGGAACCGGTTCTTCTGCTGCAATGCCGAAGACGGTCATCAGCAGGTTGGCATCGGCCACGGTAGTTGCCTCGTCAATGCTCAGTCCTACTTCTCCATTGTCAAAATAGCGGAGGTTGATTTCCTTGCTCAGGGCGATGGTACGCAGCTTGGGAACAGAAACATGGTCCGGCAACTGCAGGCGCAAGGTATCAAAGAAAACTTCATTCAGCTGCTTGTATCCCAGTCTGGTCAGCTGTTTGCTCATCCAAACCGCGATGCTGTGAATTCGTCCGGCAATTTCTTTCAGGCCTTCCGGTCCGTGATAAACGGCATAGAAACCGCTCATGGTTGCAAGAAGGGCCTGTGCGGTACAGATATTGGAAGTTGCTTTTTCACGCTTGATATGCTGCTCGCGGGTCTGAAGTGCCATGCGGTAACACAAGTGTCCGTATTTGTCTTTTGAGAGACCGATGATACGTCCCGGCATATTCCGTTTGTATTCGTCGCGGGTAGCGAAGTAGGCTGCCGACGGTCCGCCATAGAACATCGGGATACCCAGCCGCTGGGTGCTTCCGAAAACGATGTCAGCTCCCCATTCACCCGGAGGAGTCAGCAGTACGAGTGCCATGATATCGGCATCGACGGCTACTTTGCAGCCGGCTGCATGAGCCTGTTCGGTGAAGGCGCGGTAGTCTTCCACACTTCCGCTGTTGTTCGGATACTGAACGATGCAGCCGAAGATATCGGGGGTAAATTCCAATGTCTTGTAATTGCCTGTCCGGATCTTCATGCCTTGCGGAATGGCACGTGTGCGGATCACTGCCAGTACTTGCGGGAAGACCTCTTCGTCTACGAAAAGTGTATCGGCTCCCGCTTTCTGCTGGGCACGTGAGCGCAGGCCGAACATCATAGTAGCTGCTTCGGCAGCAGCTGTTGCTTCATCCAGCAGGGAGCAGTTGGCCAGCGGCATGGCGGTGAGGTCACTCACCACTGTCTGGAAGTTCAGCAGGGCTTCCAGTCGTCCCTGTGAGATTTCAGCCTGGTAAGGCGTATAGGAGGTGTACCATACGGGGTTTTCAAAGACATTACGCTGGATGACGGCCGGTGTAACGCTGTCATACCATCCGGCCCCGATGTACGTTTTGTAAAGTTTGTTTTGTGATGCGAGTTCCGCAATGTGCATGGCAAATTCCCGTTCTGTCATAGCCGGAGCAAGCGGCAGCGGCTGTTTCAGACGTATCTGTGACGGAATGGTCTTGTCAATCAGCTCATCAAGTGTTTTTACACCTATTTTCCCCAGCATTTGAGGAAGATCTTTCTCCTCAATGCCAATGTGTCGGTTCGCAAATTTTGTTGTTTCCATGATACGTATAAGGTTTATTTCGTTAAAAAGATTTATCTGAAAAACGGATTGGTCATTTTTTCCGCTCCGATGCTTGTCGGTTCTCCATGGCCCGGATAGACAACGGTTTCAGCCGGAAGCGAAAACAGGTTGCTGCAGATGTGTTCTCTCAATGTTTCAAAATCGCCGCCTTCCAGGTCTGTACGTCCGATGCTTCCCTTGAAGAGAGCATCTCCGCTGAACAGACAGTTGGCTGCCCGGCAGTAGAAGACCAGGCTGCCCGGGGAGTGGCCGGGTACATGGATGGCTTCCAGATTCGTGTTTCCAAAGCGGATCACATCGCCGTCACAGATATATCCTCCCAGAGGAGCCGGTGATTCGTTGATCTGAAAGCCGAACATACGGCAGTGGCCGGCAGCCTTGGCCAGCCAGAATTCATCTTCCTGATTGGCCTCAGGCTTTATACCGAATTCCCGTTCCATGAATGCATTGCCGAAAATGTGATCCAGGTGAAGATGGGTATTCAGCAGATGTTTCAGCTGAAGGCCGTTATTGACCAGAAAATCCTTGAGACGCTGTTGTTCTTCCGGGTAATAACATCCGGCATCGATGACTACAGCTTCTTTGGTGTCGTCCCACAACACGTAACAGTTGACGGGAAACATATTGAATTCAAAACGTTTTATATTCATAGCGGTAGAGTTTTAAAGTCTGATTCATTGTCCGTTGATAGTCACGTAGACCACTTTCTTGGTTTCGAAGAATTCTTCTGTGAAGTCTTCCTTGAGATCGTGGATCAGCGTCTGGTGCTTGACGGGGAATACTTCTTTTTCCAGTTCTCCTCCCTTCAGGCAAATCAGTCCGTTGGGAAGGGCATTCCGCTGTTCCTTGCTGATATTCTTACGGATGATCTTCAGCAGGTCGGTCAGAGGCATGACTGCCCGGCTCACCACAAAGTCAAAGCGCTGTTTCTCTTCCTCAGCCCGGCAGTGACGGGTCGTGACATTTTTCAGTCCGACGGCAGCAGCGATTTCCGTAGCTACGCGAACCTTCTTGCCGATGCTGTCCACCAGATGAAAGTGGGTATCGGGGAAAAGTATAGCCAGAGGAATACCGGGGAAACCGCCTCCTGTTCCCAGATCCATCACCTCTGTACCGGGCTTGAAGTTAATCACCTTGGCGATGCCCAGGGAATGCAGCACGTGATGTTCATAAAGATTGGTTATGTCCTTGCGCGAAATGACATTGATCTTGCTGTTCCAGTCTGTATAAAGATCATAGAGGGCAGCAAACTGTGCCTTTTGCGTATCGGTCAGGTTAGGAAAATATTTCAGTATAATATCCATATCTTTTTCTTTGTTTCGGTTTTATTTTTTCAGTAAGCAGTTTTCTATCTCGGCATAAGGTACGGTAAGCTGGAAATCTCCCATAGTGTAGGGAGCAATGTCATAACGGTTGTAGAGGAAAGTCACTCCATCCTTACCCAGCTTGAAGTTGTCGGGAACGAACAGGTCTCCTTCCAGCAAAGCTCCGACGGAACGAAGTCCCTCGATGGAACTAATCGTATCTGTTTCAAGACGTTTATTCGCTTCGTTCAATAATTGCTTTAAGATCATTTCGCAGATGGCCTGATCGGTGTTGGGGAGGAAAACATCCTTGCGTGTCAGCAGCTTTCCGGTGGCAGCATCAATGTTGACCCATTTCCCGCGGGTGTTGGGATGTGCACCTCCGGTATCTTCAAAAATGGATACCTGATAATTCCATACGCTGTCGCGTCCCATTTCCAGGGTGGAGGTAATCTCATACTCGTTGTTATACCAGGCAGGGATATCTTCTTGCTTGACTCCGTTGTGCAGATCTGCGTCGTAGAATTTCTGAAGATTTTTTCTGTATCCGTCGATGTAGCCCTCTTTCATGGAATTGACAAAGGCTTCCGGAGTCAGTGAACCTGCACCTGCCGTCTTCTCTGAAACGGTCTCATAGAATATCCGGTTGACAGCTTCCGAAACGGAATCTGTGGGAGAAGCCGGCTTCAGATACATAAAATCAATGGAAATGCGGCAGTCCGGTGAAGTTTCCACTTCCGGTTTCAGCAAAACGGTCGTGTCTGCCTGAATACTGGTAATTTCGGGGAAGGCAGGAGCGTGTTGCTGGATGCATCCCTGCATGAAAAAACATCCGGTAACGGCCAGTACAGTGGCGGTAAGTAAGATAATTCTTCTGTTCATATATTCATTTTTTTGTCATGGACACCGGAAGCAAAAGTTCCGATAGGACAAATATAGCATAAGTTCCCGAAACGACCATTTAAAAAAAGTAACTAATTTCTTGCTATATGTTAAAGAAATGTGCTTATTTTGCACGAGTAATTCATTAACAGACTGATATGGAAATAGAAAACTGGGGAGTAATCTCGTATCCGGAAGCCTGGCAGCGCCAGACAGAACTGTTCGACGAACTGGTAAACGCCAAACAGGAGGGACGTCCGTACGTCAATCGCATCGTGTTTTGCCAGCATCCGCATGTATACACCTTAGGCCGCCACGGCAAGGCAGCCAATATGTTGCTGAGTGAAGAGCAGCTGGAGCGCATCGGAGCTTCCCTGTTTCATATTGACCGCGGAGGGGACATTACTTATCATGGTCCCGGACAGCTGGTGTGTTATCCGATTCTGAACCTGGAAGATTTTCATCTGGGACTGAAGGAATATCTGCATCTGCTGGAAGAAGCGGTCATCAGGGGCTGTGCGTCTTACGGCATTGAAGCGGGAAGGGTGGACGGAGCCACCGGAGTGTGGCTGGAAACGGGAACTCCCCGGGAACGCAAGATTTGTGCCATGGGAGTGAGAAGCAGTCATTTTGTTACCATGCACGGGCTGGCGCTGAATGTCAATACGGATCTCCGTTACTTCAGCTACATTCATCCTTGTGGCTTTATAGATAAAGGAGTCACCTCCATAGCCCGTGAAACAGGGCATGAAATATCAGTGGAAGAAGTGACGGAACGTCTGCAGCGGGAACTGGAAACGTTGCTGGCCGGAAGATGAATGAAGGTGCAGACTGGCGGATCATAACGCACGTAATCAAGATTAGAAAAGGATAACAAAAACAGCAGTAGAATGAGAAAAACGATGATGGCTGCAGTCGCAGTGGCGATTGCAGGGATGGCTTCTGCAGAAAAAGTACAGGCAGGTGAAAAAGTGGAAGCAAGTGTAGGGGCTGATCTGGTAAGCCGGTATGTCTGGAGAGGACAGGATCTGGGAGGTGTCAGTGTCCAGCCAACCATCGAACTGGGATGGAACGGGCTTTCGCTGAGTGCATGGGGGTCTGTCGGCTTTACCCGTGAGGATACGGAAGAAATAGATCTGACTCTCGGCTATGAGCGGGGCGGATTCAGTGTGTCCGTTACGGATTACTGGACCAATGAAGGACCTGGGTATTTTCATTACGGAGCGCGCAGCACCAGTCATGTATTCGAGGCACAGGTCGGTTATGATTTCGGCTGGGCAGCCCTTAACTGGTATACAAATTTCGCCGGTGGTGACGGACAGACGGAAAGCGGGAAGCGGGCCTATTCTTCTTTCCTGTCAGTGAATGTTCCCTTTGCTTTGGCAGGGATCGACTGGAATGTGGAAGCCGGTGCTGTTCCCTGGGCAACCGACTACTATAATGCAACCGATGAAGAAAGTTCCGGAGCCAATGGATTTGAAGTAACGGAAGTCAGCCTGCAGGCTACGAAAGAATTGCCGGTGACGACTTCATTCACATTACCCGTTTTTGCCCGTGTAACATGGAATCCGGCTACGGAAGGAGCGTATTTTGTCTTCGGTCTCAGCCTGGGCTTCTGAGGCTTTTCAGGAGAAACAGTTCCCTTTTATGACAGTATCGAGGACTTTCCGTACAAATTTCTGTCCGTTTTTTCGTTAGTTCCCGAATATTCTCTATATTTGTTCGGGCAAAAAGCCTGAACTTAACTAACAAAAAACTGAAAAACCATGAACATTAAAGCCCGACTGATTTTGATGAACTTCCTGCAGTTTGCCGTGTGGGGGGCCTATCTGACATCGATGGGGACTTATCTGGCCGGAATCGGTTTGGGTAATCACATCGGAATTTTTTATGCCATGCAAGGAATCGTTTCCTTGTTTATGCCCGCCATTATGGGAATTATAGCCGACCGCTGGGTACCGGCACAACGTCTGTTGGGCATCTGTCACTTATTGGCTGCCCTGTTTATGGGAGGGGCGGGATATTATGGAACGGTTTCCGGAAATGCAGTATCTTTTGAGGTCCTGTTTGCCTTCTATTCCGTCAGTGTTGCATTCTATATGCCGACACTGGCTCTTTCCAATTCCGTTGCTTATTCGGCTCTTGATCAGGCCGGTCTGGATTCCATAAAGGCCTTCCCGCCGATCCGGACTTTTGGAACCATTGGTTTTATCTGTTCCATGTGGCTGGTTGATTTACTGGGATTCCAGGCTACGCCCAACCAGTTCTTCACCTGCGCTGCCTGGGGAGTCCTGCTGGCTCTTTATGCCAATACGCTGCCGGAATGTCCGACAAGCGGAGGTGGCCAGGAGAAAAAATCTTTTGTTGAAGCTCTGGGCCTGAAAGCCTTCCTGCTGTTCAAGCAGCGGAAGATGGCCGTTTTCTTTATCTTCTCCATGCTGCTGGGAGTTTCTCTGCAGATTACCAACGGATTCGCCAATCCTTTCATCACCAGCTTCAGCGTGATTCCTGAATATGCGAATACATTTGGCGTACAGCATGCCAATCTGCTGATTTCCCTCTCTCAGATCAGTGAAACCTGCTGCATTCTGCTGATTCCGTTCTTTTTGGGACGTTTCGGAATCAAGCGGGTCATGCTGATTGCCATGGGAGCCTGGGTACTTCGCTTCGCCTTGTTCGGTGCCGGTAATCCGGGAAACGGAGTCTGGATGTTTATTCTGTCCATGCTGGTCTATGGCGTTGCCTTTGACTTCTTCAATGTCTCCGGTTCCTTGTTCGTTGATAAGGAAACTGATATTTCCATCCGTTCCAGCGCACAGGGACTGTTTATCATCATGACGAATGGTATTGGAGCCACAGTCGGTACGCTGAGTGCCCAATGGGTGGTCAACCGCTTTGTTGATTTCAACAGTACAGCTCCCCAGATTGAAGGCTGGAGCTGTGCCTGGTACATATTTGCCGGATACGCCTTGATCGTAGCTGTCGTTTTTGCCTTTGTCTTTAAATATAAACACGTAAGGAAATGAGAATGATTGAAATGGTTTTCGGCGATATGTCAACGGTGTTGAAACCGTCTGATTCCTATGCAATGGTGCTGACAGAGGCTGAAGGAGGAAAGGACAGAAAGCTGGCGGTGATTATCGGGGCTCCGGAAGCCCAGGCCATCAAAATGGCCCAGATTGGTTACCGGACACCGCGTCCGTTTACCCATGAACTGCTGATGAACCTGATCTATGAAGGCGGAATGGATTTCATCCAGGCAGTGATTTATGATGTCAAGGATGGAATCTATTATACGCATTTGTACATGGAACGTCCGGATGGTTCGGAATATGAAGCGGATGCACGTACGACAGACGTCGTGGCTTTGTCCATGCGTGCTCATTTCCCGATCTATATCGAAGAAGAGCTGCTGGAACGTGAGCGTCTGAGAAACATCTCTCCGGACGGATCTGTCTATACGCTGACGGTCAATGCTGTCAGCACTGATATGCTGGAACAGGCTCTGGCAGAGGCTGTCAAACAGGAAGATTATGAGCGTGCATCGCAGTTGCGCGATGAAATCAAGCGCCGGAAAGAAGAGAAAGAAACAGAGGAACCCAATCCTCTTCATTTATAAAACAAGGAACAATATGCATGTATTTTATACTCCGGACATTGCTGTCAGCAATGAGCTTCCGGAAGAAGAAGCCGGACATTGTCTGCGGGTGCTCCGCCTGGGTATGGGCGATGAAGTTATGCTGACCGATGGAAAAGGCTGTTTCTACAAGGCTGTCATCAGTGCGGCTACGAACAAACGCTGTCAGGTGAAAATTCTGGAAACCATTCCGCAGGAACCTTTCTGGAAAGGACATCTGCATCTGGCTTTGGCACCTACCAAGAATATGGACCGCATTGAATGGCTGGCTGAAAAAGCGACGGAAATCGGTTTTGATGAATTGAGTTTTCTGAACTGCCGTTTCTCGGAGCGCAAGGTTATCAAGACGGAACGGGTGGAAAAGATTGTTGTTTCTGCGGTAAAACAGTCGCTCAAGGCCCGGAAACCTGTCGTCAACGAGATGACGGATTTCATGAAATTTATGGAGCGCGATTTTTCGGGACAGAAATTCATTGCTCACTGCTATGAGGGTGAGAAACCCCTGCTGAAGGATGTGCTGGTTCCGGGCGAAGACGCTCTGGTGCTGATCGGACCGGAAGGGGACTTTAGTCCGGAAGAAGTGGCCAGAGCCGAAGAAAAAGGCTTCCGTGCCGTCAGCCTCGGCAAATCCCGCCTGCGTACGGAGACGGCTGCACTGGTTGCCGTACATATCATGAACCTGATAAACAGCTGACCATGCATGTCATTGAACTCCAACAGGTCCTGCCGGAAGTATTTGCCGGCAATGACCGCATCACTTCGGATGTCTGGCATCGTCAGCTGGCCTTCCAGAAAGGACAGAAATATCTGGTAGAAGCTGCTTCGGGTACCGGAAAATCTTCTCTGTGCAGTTTTATTTATGGATACCGGAAAGACTATCAGGGCATCTTATCCTTTGATGGAGAAAATATCCGGAACATTTCCGTATCCCGCTGGGTAGAAATCCGGAAACGTTCCCTGAGCATGCTGTTTCAGGAACTCCGTCTGTTTGAGGAACTCACAGCCTGGGAGAATGTGCAGCTGAAAAACAGCCTGACCGGTTACAAGAAACGTTCGGAGATCCGGCAGTGGTTTGAAGAACTGGGCATTGCCGATAAATGGGACCGCAAGGTGGGGCAGATGTCGTTCGGACAGCAACAGCGTGTGGCATTTATCCGCTCCTTGTGTCAGCCTTTCGACTTTATTTTTCTGGACGAACCGATCAGTCACCTGGATGACGGGAACGGACGTTGCATGGCCCGTATTCTGACAGAAGAAGCCGCCAGACAGGGAGCCGGAATCATTGTAACCTCCATCGGAAAACATCTGGAACTGGCGTATGACCGGGTACTTTCGCTGTAATACATTAATTTGAAATCGGATGAAGATATGGTTTGGAAATTATTAAGGCAGCATCTGAACGTGTCGCAACTGACCGGGTTCTTTCTGGCAAACCTCTGCGGTATGGTTATTGTCCTGCTCAGTGTACAGTTCTATAAGGATGTGCTTCCGGTATTTACACAGGGAGACAGCTTTTTGAAAAAGGATTACCTGATTATAAATAAAGAAGTCAGTACACTCGGCTCGCTGGTCGGACGGGACGGCACTTTTTCGGATGCGGAAATAGCAAAACTGGAGAAGCAGCCTTTCACGGAAAGCGTGGGGGCTTTTCAGCCAGCCCGTTTCAAAGTGTCTGCCGGTATGGGAATGCAGGGCATGCAGCTTTCTACGGCCATGTTTTTTGAATCGGTTCCCGACCGTTTTGTCGATGTGAAGGTAGATGACTGGACTTATCGTCCGGGACAGGAAGAAATACCAATCATTATTCCCCGGAATTATCTGAACCTCTATAATTTCGGTTTTGCCCAGAGCCGGAATCTTCCCCAGCTTTCGGAAAGTGTCATGGGAATGATGACGCTGGATATCCGGATGTCCGGACGCGGACAGGTGAAGACACTGAAGGGACGTATCGTGGGATTCTCGAACCGGCTGAATACGATTCTGGTTCCCGAAGATTTCATGAACTGGGCCAACAGTACTTACGGAGAAGAAAAAGAGAAGAGTCCGTCGCGCCTGATTCTGGAAGTGAACAATCCGGCTGATGAACGGATTGCCCAATACTTTCAGCAGCAGGGGTACACCACTGAAAGTGACAAACTGGATGCCGGGAAAACAACCTGGTTCCTGCGAATGACGGTCGGACTGGTACTCTCGGTCGGGCTGGTGATCAGTTTCCTGTCATTTGCCCTCCTGATGCTCAGCATTTATTTACTTTTGCAGAAGAATACGGTCAAGCTTGAAACCTTGCTGCTGATCGGCTATAGTCCGGCCCGGGTTTCACTCCCTTATCAGATGTTGGCTATTCTGCTGAATGCGGCCGTCCTGCTGATCGGTATGGCTCTTGTATTGCCAGTCCGTTCTGCCTATCTGGGAACTCTGGAACATCTGCTTCCGGGCATGGAGGCAGGGAGTCTGCTCGCAGCCTGGATAACCGGTCTTTTCCTCTTTATTCTCGTCTCGGCAGCCAATGTTCTGGCCATCCGCCGGAAGGTCCAGGCCATCTGGTTAAAGAAAAAATAAGAAATCTGAACATTTCACTTTTGCACAAAAAACGGCTTTCTGTGTACTCCAGAGCCGTTTTTTTATTTTTTCTCCGTGTGAACAAATGTTTAGAAACCTTTTGTTCTATAAATACACTTGTTCTATATCCCTTGATTTATGTCTGATAACATAGTTTTAGGGCTAAAAAATGTTACATGCGATAACACCTTAGTGATTTTATTCAGTAAATTTGCGTAACCGAAACAAACGGAAAGGCACTTTCTGAAAAAGGAAAAAACCAGACGTTTGAAGAACAAAATCGGAGATACTTTTAATTTAAAAAGAATTGCTTATGTCAAAAATCGTTGGACACATTTCGCAGGTAATCGGACCGGTGGTCGATGTGCACTTCAATCTGGAAGGGCAAGATGCGGACATTGCGTTACCTAGTATCCACGATGCGCTGACAATTGTGCGTAAAGATGGCCGTACACTGGTCGTTGAAGTACAGCAGCACATCGGAGAAGATACGGTGCGTACCGTAGCCATGGACAGTACCGACGGATTGCAGCGCGGAATGGAGGTCGTCCCGACCGGACAATCTATCACGATGCCGGTAGGAAACCAGATCAAGGGACGTGTGATGAATGTAGTCGGTGAAACCATCGACGGAATGAAGGAACTCGATCGTACGGACGGTTTCCCCATTCACCGCGAACCGCCTAAGTTTGAAGATCTGGCTACAACCCAGGAAGTCCTTTTCACAGGTATTAAGGTAATTGATCTGCTGGAACCTTATTTGAAAGGTGGTAAGATCGGATTGTTTGGAGGTGCCGGAGTAGGTAAGACGGTCCTCATCAAGGAATTAATCAACAATATTGCCAAGAAGCACAACGGATTCTCCGTATTCGCCGGTGTCGGTGAACGTACACGTGAAGGTAACGACCTGTTGCGTGAAATGATTGAATCCGGAGTTATCCGCTACGGAGACGAGTTCCTGAAGAGCATGGAAGAAGGCAACTGGGACTTGTCAAAGGTAGACTACAACGAAGTTGAGAAGTCTCAGGTAGCGATGGTGTTCGGACAGATGAACGAACCTCCCGGCGCCCGTCAGTCTGTGGCTCTTTCCGGACTGACCCTGGCAGAATCTTTCCGTGACCGCAAGACCGGTGACAACGGTCCGCGTGATATCCTGTTCTTCATTGACAACATTTTCCGTTTCACCCAGGCCGGTTCAGAAGTTTCAGCCTTGCTGGGACGTATGCCTTCGGCCGTAGGTTACCAGCCGACACTGGCAACGGAAATGGGACAGATGCAGGAACGAATCACTTCTACGAAGAACGGTTCTATTACTTCAGTACAGGCTGTCTATGTGCCTGCCGATGACTTGACAGACCCGGCACCGGCAACTACCTTTACTCACCTGGATGCCACAACCGTGCTGAGCCGTAAAATCACCGAGCTGGGTATCTATCCGGCTGTTGACCCGCTGGAATCAACCTCACGTATTCTGGATCCGCTGATCGTGGGCAAGGAACACTACGAGACTGCACAGCGTGTGAAACAGATTCTGCAGCGTAACAAGGAACTTCAGGATATCATCTCCATCCTGGGTATGGACGAACTTTCTGACGAAGACCGTCTGACAGTCAACCGTGCCCGCCGTGTACAGCGTTTTCTTTCACAGCCGTTTGCCGTGGCCGAACAGTTTACCGGCGTTCCGGGTGTGATGGTTTCCATTGAAGATACAATCAAAGGTTTCAAGATGATTCTGGACGGTGAAGTCGACTATCTGCCTGAACAGGCCTTCCTGAATGTAGGTACGATTGAAGACGCCATCGAAAAGGGTAAGACACTGCTGGAGGCAGCAAAGGGATAAGCGTATGGATACGAAAGAATTACATCTGACAGTCGTTTCACCTGAACGGACCGTATATGACGGAAAGGTACTTTCGGTGACATTGCCCGGTGAAGTGGGTAGCTTCCAGATTCTTCCGGGACATGCTCCGCTGATTTCTTCATTAGGGGCCGGAGAGTTGAAATATACTGTCGGACAGGAAACACAAGGCCTGCAGATTGCAGGAGGATTCGTAGAAGTGAGAGACAATTCGGTTTCCGCATGCGTGGAACTTTGAAAAGTCATTTTTCCATCAGATAGGCATTTGTTGAACTAAAATTTTTGGCAGCTTTTCTGAAAAACTGCACGATACTATGTTTTTGTTAACCGTAAGAAAAAAGTTTATCAAGGAACTCACCGTCATTGGTGTAGTGCTGGCAGGTCTGGTGGCCATAGTGTATCACCTATTTATACCGGAAAGGTATTTCCTCTGGTTCCCTGCCATTCCGATATTCTTTTATCTGTTCGGTTTGCTTTACATAGCATTCTTTTCGTTCAGCTATCGCCTGGGTCTGGAAAAACTGGCCATGACCTATCTGGTCTGTAAAGTGCTGAAATTTATATTAAGCGCTTTCGTCCTGATCTTCTACGGATTCGTAATCAGGCATGAAGTGGTGGCTTTCATTGCTACATTCATGTTCTTCTACTTTGCGTTTCTGATTTTTGAAACTCGTTTTTTCCTTCGCTTTGAGGAGAAACTGAAACTAAGACAAAAGAATAAAAAATGAAAAAATTACGGTACATAGTCCTAATGCTTTCCCTGCTGCTGGCAACGTCGGCCAGTGTTCAGGCACAGGAGGCGTCTGCAACGGAAGCCGGGGAAGTAAATGTGAATGAACTGGTATTCGGACACATCGGTGACGCTTACGAGTGGCACATCGCCACCATCGGGGGCAAGACGCTGAGTATTCCGCTTCCGGTCATCGTGCATAGCAGTACCGGCTGGCATGTCTTTTCTTCTTCCCGTCTGGAAGAAGGGGAATATGAGGGCCTTTACATCGCCAGGGGAGGTGCTTACGACGGAAAGATCGTGGAGCGCAACGCTGCCGGCGAGGAAGTAAGACCGCTGGATATTTCCATCACGAAGAATGTGCTGGGACTCTTCATCAACAGTGCCGTGCTGCTCATTATCCTGATGAGCTGTGTCCGCTGGTACAAGAAGCATCCGGTAGAACAGGGAGCACCGAAAGGCGGAGTCGGCATGATTGAAGCTCTGGTGCTGATGATTTACGAAGATGTCATCAAAGGCTGTATCGGTGAAGACTACAAGCGTTATGCCCCTTATTTGCTGACCGCCTTTTTCTTTGTGCTGGTCAACAACCTGATGGGACTGATTCCTATCTTTCCCGGAGGAGCCAACGTAACCGGTAATATTGCGATCACCCTGGTGCTGGCATTCTGTACATTCTTGATGACCAACCTTTACGGTTCAAAGGAATACTGGAAGGAAATTTTCTGGCCCGATGTCCCGACCTGGCTGAAAGTTCCGGTACCCATGATGCCGCTGATCGAATTTTTCGGAATATTCACCAAGCCGTTCGCCCTGATGATCCGTCTTTTTGCCAATATCATGGCAGGTCACGCAGCCATTCTGAGTCTGATCGCTATCATTTTCATTACAGTAAAGGTCGGACCTGTCATCAACGGTTCCATGACTTTCGTTGCAGTAGCATTTGGCATTTTTATGACTGCCCTTGAATTATTGGTAGCTTTCATTCAGGCCTACGTGTTTACGATGTTGTCAGCCGTGTTTATCGGATTGTCACGCGTGAAAGATCATCATGAAAAAGAAAACTAACAGAGATAAATAAAAAAGTAAACGTATAACTATTTAAATTTAAAGAATTATGTTAATGTCAATTTTATTGCAGGCAGCTGCAGGTGTAGGAATCAGTAAGTTAGGCGCAGCAATCGGCGCAGGTATCGCAGTAATTGGTGCAGGTGTCGGAATCGGTAAGATCGGTAGCTCAGCCATGGAAGGTATTGCCCGCCAGCCGGAAGCTTCAGGCGACTTGCGTATGAGCATGATTATTGCGGCTGCATTGGTAGAAGGTGTCGCTTTGATTGCGATCATTGTTTGTCTGCTGACATTGTTCTTGTAATTTCACCGTCCAACTTAAACAGGTAAAAGATTATGGGATTATTAACTCCGGATCCGGGGCTGCTCTTCTGGATGATTATCGTTTTTGGAGTCGTATTTTTCATCTTGGCAAAATATGGCTTCCCGGTAATCATCCGGATGGTAGAGGACCGGAAAGCATACATTGACCAGTCGCTGAAAGCAGCACGTGAAGCCAACGAAAAGCTGGCCAGCGTGAAGCAGGAGGGTGAAAGAATCCTGGCACAGGCCAATGAAGAACAAGTCCGTATTCTGAATGAAGCAGCTGCCACTCGTGACCGCATCATCAACGATGCCAAGGAACGGGCCCGTCTTGAAGGCGACCGTCTGATGGAAGAAATGAAGAAGCAGATCGAGACCGAAAAGGAAAGCGCCATTCGTGACATCCGCCGTCAGGTAGCCGTATTGTCTGTAGGAATTGCCGAAAAGGTAATGCGCAGCAAGCTGGCTGACGAAAAAGAGCAGATGGAACTGATCGACAGAATGCTGGACGAAATGATAGAAACTTCTAAGAAATAACAGGTCTTATGAATACAGGAGTCGTATCAATGCGTTACGCAAAGGCACTGCTGGCCTATGCCGATGCACAGGGAAAGGAAGACCAGGTCTATGAGGAAGTCAAGACTTTAGCCGACCATTATGTGACTGTTCCCGGATTGAGGCGTGCCGTAGAGAATCCTGTACTGGATATCGAAACGAAGCTGCAACTGCTTCAGGAAGCGGCAGGCGGTAAGGATGTCAGTGAGGAGTTGAAACGCTTCTTCCGGCTGGTGCTGGAAGCCAAGCGGGAGAAGTTTCTCCAGTTTATGACATGGTCATACATCGATCTTTACCGGGAAGAGAAGCATATCCTGATCGGAAAGCTTACTACTGCTGTTCCTTCGGAAAGACTGGTGCAGCATCTGGTGGAACTGATTGGTGCCCGGACGCATGAAAATGTGGAACTGGATGCACGGATTGATCCGAACATTATCGGAGGATACATCATTGAATTGTCCGGTTTCCGGCTTGATGCCAGTGTTGCCAATCAGCTGAAGCGGGTGAAACAGCAGTTTATCGCCAGAAACAGAAGAATTGTTTAATCCAAATCGAGTAATTATGCCAGAAAATACAATCAAACCCAGCGAAGTCTCAGAAGTGCTCCTTCGCCAGTTGCAAGGAATCGATACCTCCCTTAAATTCGACGAGGTAGGTACCGTCCTGCAGGTGAGCGATGGTGTGGCACGTATCTATGGCTTGCGCAATGCAGAAGCCAACGAACTTCTGCAATTTGAAAACGGTATAATGGGTACCGTGATGAATCTGGAAGAGGATAATGTCGGAGCTGTGCTGCTCGGTCCTACTGACCAGATCAAGGAGGGCATGATCGTAAAACGTACCCGGAGAATTGCTTCCATCAATGTGGGAGAAGGAATGCTGGGACGTGTCATCGACCCTCTGGGTGTACCGATGGACGGACGCGGCGAAATCAGCGGCGAACGTTTTGAAATGCCGCTGGAACGCAAGGCTCCGGGAGTTATTTTCCGTCAGCCGGTAACAGAACCTCTTCAGACCGGTCTGAAGGCGATCGATGCCATGATTCCTATCGGACGCGGACAGCGTGAGCTGATCATTGGTGACCGCCAGACTGGAAAGACGGCTATTGCCATCGATACCATCATCAACCAGCGTTCCAATTACGAAGCCGGTAATCCGGTGTACTGTATCTACGTTGCAATCGGACAGAAGGGTTCTACCGTTGCCAGCATCGTAAGTGCACTCCGTGAAAAGGGAGCCATGGATTATACGGTGGTTGTGGCTGCTACGGCTTCCGATCCGGCTGCCATGCAGTATTTCGCACCGTTTGCCGGTGCAGCCATCGGTGAATACTTCCGTGATACCGGCCGTCATGCCCTGGTAGTCTATGATGACCTGTCCAAGCAGGCGGTAGCCTATCGTGAGGTATCTCTGATTCTGCGCCGTCCGTCAGGACGTGAAGCTTATCCGGGCGATATCTTCTATCTGCATTCCCGTCTGCTGGAACGTGCAGCGAAGATCATCAGCCAGCAGGAAGTAGCCGAGCAGATGAATGACCTGCCGCCCAGTCTGAAGGGAAAGGTAAAAGCCGGCGGTTCACTGACCGCACTGCCGATCATCGAAACCCAGGCAGGCGACGTTTCCGCTTACATTCCTACCAATGTGATCTCCATTACCGACGGACAGATCTTCCTGGAGAGTGACCTCTTCAACCAGGGCTTCCGTCCGGCTATCAATGTCGGAATCTCTGTATCCCGTGTCGGTGGTAGTGCGCAGATCAAGAGTATGAAGAAAGTGGCCGGAACCCTGAAGATCGACCAGGCACAGTATCGTGAACTGGAAGCATTCTCCAAGTTCAGCAGCGATATGGACCCGGTTACTGCCATGGCGATCGACCGCGGACGTAAGAACAACCAGCTGCTGATCCAGCCTCAGTACTCACCGATGCCCGTAGGCGAACAGGTTGCCATCTTGTATTGCGGAACTCATGGTCTGATGCGTGAGGTACCTCTGAGCAAAGTACGTGCTTTCCAGGATACCTTCCTCACAACCTTGCGTGCCAACCACAAGGAAGATGTGCTTGATGTGCTGGCATCCGGTAAGATCAACGACGAAGTAACAGCAATCATTGAAAAAGTAGCGGCCGCAACGGCTTTACAGTATAAACAATAAGCATCATGGCATCACTGAAAGAAGTAAAGGGAAGAATCAACTCGATAAACGGGACGCTGAAGATCACTTCGGCCATGAAGATGGTGGCCTCTTCCAAGCTCCACAAGGCGCAGGAGGCCATCGAGAACATGCTTCCTTACGAACGAAGACTTCACCGCATGCTGACAAACTTTCTGAGTGCTGAGCAGAGTGTGGAGTCACCTTTCATTGTGAAGCGTGAGGTCAAGAAAATAGCAATAGTCGTATTTGCATCCAACAGCAGTCTCTGCGGGGGATTCAACATGAATGTCATCCGCCATCTGAATGAGATGATTGCTGAATATGAAGCCAAAGTGGGAAAGGAGAACTTGCTGGTCTATCCGGTCGGCCGTAAAGTGGCCGATGCGGTAAAGAAACTGGGGATCGATCCGATGGGAGATTTCCAGCACATGAGCGGCAAACCGAACTATAAGGAAGCATCTGATCTGGCAACCGATCTGATCAACCGTTTCCTGAGCGGAGAAATACAGCAGGTAGAACTGCTGTACAATCATTTCAAGTCGACTTCCACACAGGTGCTGACGCGTGAGACTTATCTGCCTTTCGACCTTTCGGCTGAAGCTGCCGGCAAAGACAAGGGAGAAGGAACGGACATGCAAGCCGATTACATCGTGGAGCCTTCATCGGCAAAGGTGTTGCAGGATCTGCTTCCTAAGGTACTGCGGATGAAGATCTACACCGTTCTGCTCGACTCGAATGCAGCCGAACATGCGGCACGTACGATGGCCATGCAGATTGCGACCGACAATGGCAATGAACTGATACAAGAACTGACCCTGATTTACAACAAGAGCCGTCAGCAGGCCATTACCAATGAACTGCTGGATATCATCGGTGGTACGATGGCATAAGGCGTTGTAAACATCCATAAAGATACATCCTCACTCCTTCGGGAGCGGGGATGTATTTTTATTGCACGCTATTCTGCTTGTCCGTCTGTTTTTCTTACCTTTGCAGACGGTGCCGTTTCAACGTGCAGACGATGCGTCTGAATCGTGCGGTCATTCCGGTCAGATCGACCGCTCGTTGCGGCCGAATCGTGCAGTCGTTGCAGGCTCATCGACCGCACGATTGATATAATTGTACAATTTATAAATTACCAAACAAAGAAATACACATGAAATATTTAATAGCATCATTTACTCTATTGCTTTTTTTTTCAAATTGTTCTAATAAGAAAAACAATTTTGAGACAACTATTTCTTCTAATTACAATATATACAAAGTAGAAGTATCGACAAATAAAAACTACTACGACTCTATTATTAACTTGATATCAGACACTGCATTTGTAATCCTTAAAGAAAAGGAAAATATTATGTTCTCTTATGCTAATAAGATAATAGAGTATAATAATAAATATTTCATTTTAGATAAAAATTCATTTCGTTCTATCGTTTCATTTAAAAAAGACGGAAATCCTATAACAAAATATGGGCGAATTGGACAAGGTCCAGGAGAATATGTTTCTCCATGGGACTTTGATATAGATACAACAGGTCTATATATCTTAGACACAAAATCAAAAAAAGTCATCCATTATAGTGAAGAGGGTTCTTTCCTGGAAGAAAGAAAAATTCCTTTTTTTGCAGATGCTATAAAACGACTTAAAAATGGTAATTTCGTTTTCAATACAACACCTGATGGAACACAGCAACCAAGCCTGATCCATACAGATTCTGAAATGAATATTGTTGGTAAATCGTTAAATTATAGAAGCAATTATATTGGAGGATATACAACAAATAATATTATAAGAGAGAATAAAACAGGATTAAATTTTTATCGGGCACCCTCAGATTCCCTAACAATATTGGATAAAGATGGGAAAATTAAAGCGTTTATAGTTTTTGATTTCTTAAACAAATCAGTTCCTCAAATTGCAAAGACTGATTACATCTCATTTAGCCAAAAAGAACAATCTGCAGATTTCTTGCATTTTGTCAACAATCCAATCTGTATTTCTGACAGCATTTGGATAGGACTTATAGAAGATGGGAACAATCAATACACAGCTATTTTTAATCCATTTACCAATGATTTTGGATATAAGAAGTTTACAAGGGAATCTTCTGTATATGACATTATAGAACCTATGTTTTCTGATAACAATGGAGCTATAATTAGTCTTATCAGTCCAGAATTGAACGACATGTGCAAAAATTATAACATGTTACCTGACTCTATAACAGACGCATTAAATGAAGGAAATAGAGTTTTATTAATCAATAGTTTCAAACGAAAATAAGTGATAATATCATAAGGCTTGTGTAGGTACACCGGATAATACACAAGTCCGATTATACAATGCTTCATGAGGGTTCTGTCGTAATATCGTCAAGCTATTGTAAAATAAGAAAAATTGTGAGCCATATTGAGGAACATCACTTTGAGGTGCTTAAGGTGAAGCATGCCGACGGCAGGATTGAAAGCATGTTCCTTCCCATGAAAGACGACTCCCGGGCCGGCATCTGCAATGAGATAGTACCGGGTACAAGCATTACGGCAAACATGCTCTCGTATCTTACGTTCAACCGCTTCCAGATGTCGACACCCGCAAACAGGCAGGAGTATCCTTCAGGAATTACTTCTGCAAGCTGCTCAGAGAATTAAAAAAGGGAAGGACGGATTACGAAAACCTTCTTCCCATGACAATATGCAAATAATAATCGTTTAAAAGGGAGTACCCTAAAATTGGAAGTTTACGTCAGATCGACCGCTCGTTGCGACAGAATCGTGCGGTCGTTAAAATATTGCTCCATTATGAGAAATATTCCACCCAAAGGAGTGATTTGTCCGGTTTTTATTCGTATCTTGGCCAAGTCTGATGAAGGTATGACATGAAAAAGATCATAAGTATAGTATTTTGTTTGTTGCTTTTCTGTTCATGTGCGGACAGACAGCAGTCTGACAGTTGTCCCGTTTTGCGTGTTTCATTGGAGCAGCAGGAGGTTTCCATGAAGGATTTGTTCGGCCGTTTGGAAGTGATTCCTTTGGAAACCAGCGATTCCTGCCTGCTTGTTTTTCCGGATAAGGTGTTATGTGCCAACGGACGCTATGAGGTGTTCGACCACAAGCGCTATGCCTTGTTCCTTTTCGACGAGAACGGCCGGTTTATCAGGCAGGTCGGTAGGCGGGGACAAGGTTTGGGCGAATATCGGGAGGTGTACGATGTCGCACACGATTCTCGGAACGGCAACATCTGCTTGTTGTCGCCTTTCTGGGAGATGTTTGTTTACGATGCCGAAGGCCGCTTTCTTGAACGCCTGCAATTGCCTGAAAAGTCAAACTATCAGGCCGTGATGGATTACGGGGATTATTTTGTGACGTGGACGCTTCCGATGACCAATGAGGAATGCGGAATAAGTGTGATTTCGAAGGATTCGCTACAATGTGTGCGGGAGTATTGGCATGGCAATTCCAATCTGATGTCTCTGTATCCTCGTGCATTTCATTTGTATGAAGAAGAACTGTATTTCTTCCGCCCTTTCCAACGAGAGGTCTATCGGTTGGGATTGGACAGCATGCAAGTGGGTTATCAATGGGATTTCGGCAGCGACAATTATTCGATAGAGGACTTCGGCTTTTCATTGAAGGAGAAAGGAGACGGGCAGGAAAGAGACGGACTGATAAAAAAACTGCAGGAATCGACCATACCTTATTTTTTTCAGGAGAACAGCCAGAACGACAAATATTATTATGCGCAATTAATTTTCGGGTTCTCTCCGTTAGTGGGACACTATAATATATTCTATCGGAAATCAGATGACAAAAGTTTCTTCTTCCGTGAAACGACGGAGGGAGTCACGCTCAAAACGGTCTATTTCTGCGACGACTTCCTGTTGTCTTTGGCTTCGTATGAAGATATGGAAGCTTACAAGCATGTGCTGGATGAACAGGAATTTGCCAAGTTGAAGGGCCGTACCGAGGAGGACAATCCGTTTCTTGTAAAATGTTATTTCAAATGAGAAAGTTAGCACCCTTAAAGGTTGCGACCATATTTCTGGCTTGTCTCTACGACTACGGCTCCCGTTTGGTGAAGGTGATAGACCTGGGTATGCCGGTGGTACGCATTGCCTCGGACCGCCGTAGCAATACGCTTTATGCCATAGGCTTGCCTAAAAGAGATTTTATACTCTTAATATTAAAAATGGTCTGAAGTACTTTCCATGATCTTCTTTTTTCGCTATTTTTGTAGGGTAAAACAGGTGGGATAGTTATAGCGGTTATGTTCTATTTTGCCAACATGAAGATAGCACAGGCATTTCATCCGTTGCTGTCTTCTTTTGAGGTCATATTGCGTAACCAGCTGCATTATGCGCTGGCACGCCATTTCTCCGACGGAAATTGGATTATCAACCAGAAGTCTGGGTTCATGGTTGCTTCTTCCCTGACATATACGAACAAGCGGACAAAGAAAAAAGTTACCAATGACTATATCTTAAAGGATTTTGTACAAAATGTTGGTGATCCCCCTGCTGAGGAAAATTTTGATTTTATTAACCTTTAAACAAGAATAAAAAAACGTATGAGAACATTCATCCTTTTACTGCTCATGCAGCTCGTATCACTGCCTTTCAGTTATGCACGTCAGCCGGAACATTCCACTTATCTGGTTGCACACGACCTGAAGAGTCTCGACTATGTCCGTCAGATTGACTATGCACAGTTTGATTACATCTACCTGATGGCGGCTCCCAACTGGAAAGAGTATGATTTTTCAAAGTCCGGCGAAGAAATTATCCGGGATCTGGTGACCAACCATGCCTTCAGGAAAGATCAGGGTGTGGACGTGATCCGGGAACTGATTGCCCAGGCACGTGCCTGCCAGACTAAAGTCCTGCTGTCTTTTGCCGGCGAAGGATTCCGGGAAAGGGTAGAGGATCCCGCACTCCGGGCCAAATTTGTGGATTTCATGGTAGCCTTCATCGACAAATATGATTTTGACGGAATCGAAGTGGATTGGGAAACGGCAGTCACACTTCCGCTGCACGAAGTCTTCGTGAAGGATATCCGGGAAAAACTGAATGTGCTGGAAAGCCGGAAGAACCGGAAAATGTATCTTACTACGGCTCTTCACTCCTGGCAGCGTTATTCCAAAGAACTTGCCGAAAAGGTTTCCCGGTCACTCGACTGGATCAATATCATGACCTACGATATGGGAGGCGGAATCTGGGGCAATGTACCTACTCACAACACTCCTCTGGACCGGATCATTACCGATCTGAAAGCCTGGGAAATGTTTGACAAGAGCAAGCTGTGCATCGGTCTGGCCAACTATGGATTCTTCTACAAAGGGATCAAGCCGGGTCAGAAAATAGAAGGCAAGCTTGACAAGTATGGCCGCTATATCGGATACAATGAAGCAATGGCCGTATTCTCTTCTGACTGGAAAGAGGTGAAAGACCCGCAGGCAAAGGTGTCTTATTTCATCAATGAAAAACAGCAGGAATTCATTACGCTGGAAACGAAAGAAACTATCCGTACCAAAGCAGAATGGGTGAAAGAGAATGGATTCAGAGGTGCTTTCTGGTGGGAATTCAGCTATGATGAGATACTTCCTGACAGCAAGGACGGAAAAATCAGACATCATCTTATCGACGAAATCAAATGGTAATCTTCAGAAGTTAACACATCTATGTTCAGCATCCGATTTACAGTCATTACTTTATTCCTGTTGCAACTGGCGGTTCATGCCTACGGAGGAATGGAACATTTCAGAATCCTGCCGGAACCGCAGTCTGTAGAGATCATGAAGGGGAAGGGCCTGCATTACAATGATCTCAGTTTTATCGTAAACCGTTCTGGAGAGGATTATCCTGTACTTGGAACCATGCTTGGCAGTTTGCCGCATAAGGAGAGAAACGGAAAAGGAGTCTATCTGAGTCTGTCTGAGAAAGAAGTTCCCCAGTCTCCGGAAGGATATGTCCTTCAGGTCAGCGAGAAGGGAGTCTTCATCACTTCAAGCGGACAGGCCGGCCTGTTTTACGGTTGTCAGACATTGGAACAACTGATGGAAGACAGCCGTGATTTCGGGCTGCAGATTCCTGCCCTGAAGATCACGGACTATCCCGATATTGCTTACCGCGCAGTCCATCTGGACACCAAGCATCATCTGGACCGTATGGAATATTACTACCGCATGGTCGACAAGCTGGCCCGTTACAAGGTGAATGCCATTATCTGGGAACTGGAAGACAAGTTTGAATATTCAAGTCATCCTGAGATTGCTTCGCCCAATGCGATCAGCAAGCAGGAGATGCAGGCTTTCTGCCGCTATGCCAGGGAACGGAACATCGAGATCAGTCCGCTGGTGCAAGGACTGGGACATGCCAGTTTTATCCTGAAACACCACTGGGAGCTTCGGGAGAATCCGGAAAGCGACTGGGAGTTCTGTCCTTCCAATCCGAAAACCTATGAATTCCTGTATGATCTGTATCAGGATGCCATCGAAGCAATGCCTTATGGCAAATACCTGCATATAGGAGGTGACGAAATTACGGCGATCGGTATCGACAAGCGCTGCAAGGAAACAGGCAAGACGGCCTTTGAACTGCAGATGCACTGGCTGAAGCAGGTCTGTGACTATGCGAAGTCGCACGGACGTACTCCGATTTTCTGGGATGACATGCCTTTGAAATTTGCAGGATTGTGGCCACAGATTTTGGGGGACGAAACAGAAAGCGAACTGGATAAAAGCTGGAATACAGAGAAGCTGGATCAGGCCATAGAGCTGTTTCCCAAAGAATGTATCTATATGCGCTGGAACTATGGTGACGCTACCAAACCGGCTCATAAAAGACTGCTGAAATGGTATAAGGAGAAAGGGCTTCCGGTAATGGCTGCCACAGCAGCTTCTGCAGGCGATTCTCCGTTTATGCCCAGAGAATACACGAAAGCCAATTATATCAAAGGCTTCAGCCAGCTGGTTGTCGAAAATGACTTGCAAGGTATTCTGGCGACAGCCTGGGACGACGGTTCACCGCATCTGGAAACAGTTTTCCGGGGCTATATCGCACAGGGAGAATTCGGCTGGAATCCCGACGGAAGAACTGTTGAAGAGTTTGCCGAAGCTCACGGACAGCGGGAGTTCGGTCTGGAAGCAGGAAAGGGAAAGACTGATTTCATACAGGAACTGGAAAAGGCTTTCTTCTTCTTTGACGGTGCCCTGGTTGAATCCGGCAGAAGAAATCCGGCCTGGGGAACCACTCATTTCAAGCTGATTGAACTTCCTGACAAGACTCATCCCGGACAGTGGACGCAGAAATATCAGAAACGGATTGAACAGGCTGAAAAAGAACAGCTCCGCTTTGAGCAGATCCGCCGTGAACTGACTGAGGCCCGGCAGGAAGCTTTGCGTAACCGCTATACTCTGGACATCTACGAACAGAACAATTATCTTCAGAACTATCCGGTCAGACTGCTGCTGGCTTTAAGGGATCTGGACAAGGCTGCCGGTGAAGAAAACCGGCTCAAGGCTCTGGATCAGCTGGAAACGGTCTGCAATGACTTTTATACCATGCGCCGGGAGCTGGAGGCTGTGTATTCACGTACCCGCTTCATGGAACAGCCGGATGGTTATATCTCGGACATGAATCACCATAATCATCTGTCGGCCAAATCAAATAATAGCGACTGGCTTTATCTGTATGAAAAGCCGATGGTTGAAAAGATTCTGAATTATATAGAAAAAAAATACTAAATTATGAATTATGAAAAATAGAATCTGTCATTTCGGATACTTTGCAATACCGGTATCCATGTTATTGTTTTCATGCACTCAAAGCGATGAACCCCGGAAGCCTAATATAATTTATATTCTGGCAGATGATCTGGGACGTGCTGAACTGGGATGTTACGGTCAGGAGATTATCGAGACTCCCAACATTGACCGGCTGGCGTCGGAAGGTATGCGCTTTACAAACCATTATTCGGGACAGGCCGTTTCAGGACCTTCCAGATGTTCATTGTTTACCGGTCTGCACTCCGGTCATGCCTACATACGCGGCAATGACGAAATGACGTCCCGCGGAGACGTGTGGAACCATGCGGCCATGCTGGCCGATTCGTCGCTGGAAGGGCAGAGACCGGTTCCGGCCAATACCATCATGATTCCGCGAAAGATGAAGGAAGCAGGCTATAAAACAGCCTGTATCGGGAAGTGGGGGCTAGGCTATCCCGGATCTGAAAGCACTCCCAACAAAATGGGATTTGATTTCTTCTACGGATACAACTGTCAGAGACAGGCTCATACGTATTATCCTCCTTTTCTGTACAGAAACGAATGCCGGGAGTATCTGGAAAACAAACTGCTTCCACCGCATACCAAACTCGACAAGGGAGCAGATCCTTATGACGAGAAGAGTTATGAGAAATATACGCAGAAGCAGTATGCACCTGATCTGATGTATCGCGAAATCTTGTCCTTTGTCGAGGAATCCAAAGACGAACCGTTTGTCCTGTTCTGGACCACTCCGGTTCCCCATGTTCCATTGCAGGCTCCTGAAAAGTGGGTTGACCATTACAAAGCCAAACTGGGTGATGAAGAGCCGTATATCGGTGACAAGGATTATTTCCCGTGCAGATATCCGCGTGCCACATACGCTGCCATGGTCAGTTACTGGGATGAACAGATCGGCGGCCTTGTAGCCAAGTTGAAGGAACTCGGAATATACGACAATACCATCATCATCTTTACGAGTGATAACGGCCCTACTTTCAACGGAGGTACGGATTCTCCGTATTTTGACAGTGCCAAGCCCTTTAAAAGTGAATTCGGATGGGGAAAGGCTTCTCTTCGCGAAGGTGGCATACGGGTTCCGATGATTGCATCCTGGCCCGGCCATATACCCGCAGGAACAACTTCCGACCTTCTGTCTGCATTTTGGGATATGATGCCGACTATGTGTGATATAGCTGGCATTGAATCTCCGGCAACGGACGGTATCAGCATGCTTCCCGAAATGCTGGGAGACAAAGAAAACCAGAAACAGCATGATTTCCTGTATTGGGAATTTCCGGAATCGGGAGGGCAGAAAGCTCTGAGATTCGGAGACTGGAAGGCTTTTGTGGGCGATGTAAAGAATGGAAACCGGAACATTGAACTGTATAATCTGAAGGATGATCCCCGTGAACGAAACAATGTAGCGGCTGAGCATCCGGATCTGGTCAGAAAGGTGACCGACATATTCCGGGCCGAGCATACCGATGCCGAAATAGATAATTTCAATCTGCCGGTATGGTAAGAAAAAGAGAACGGCTGTCTCACTTCAGAATGAGACAGCCGTTCTTTTTTATCTGAAAACCGACCGTATTCAATTTTTGAACCGTACAATCGCCAGTACCGGATTGTCATCATCGGTCCGGCCAGCGGCAATCTCTTTCAACGGACCATGTACCTTGCCCGCTTCCGACTGTTCCACCAGATCACTGCTGGGAATCAGATAGCAAGTCGTGTTCCAGACCGTATTTGTATGGCTTCCGCCACCCAGCCCACATGACAGTTCCTCGCAGTCCCGGTTGACAAGTTTGCATACATACGGCTTTCCGGCTGCATAATCATAAACCATATACTTGGAAGAGAATCCGGAGCGGGCCTCAAAATCGAAATCAAAGTCCACCAGGTCAAAGAAGAAATAAGAGCCCGTCTTAAAGTCCGGACAGATCACTTTGGGAGTTTCCATGGAGAGTACCGGCGGCGTACGTACCAGCATCGGCGAGAGTATGCCCTGGGGAGTATAGGTATAGATTGTATCCGCTGACAAATCACCGATCACATAACTGTCCTCGCAGCGGACAATGGGATCATAAGCTAAAGCAGCTGAAATAGTCTGATTCTTGCCGAAAGGTTTGGACAGACGGTTGGACATACGTTTGGTGAAATGAATGTCCAGTTCCTTCACGATCTCTCCGGTCTTTTTGGAAAGCAACATATACGGTTTAGTCCGGTTGGAGATTCCCTTCTGGTCAACATCCCTGTCGCACGCCAGCAGATAATCGGCAGAAAAATCCAGAATACTACCAAGAATCATCTTGAACGGAATAGGCAACGTACGTTTATACTGTCCGGTGAACGAATACACCTGCATCCGATACTTCAGCAGATAATCTACGATGAATATTTCCTGTGCTTTGGGATCCACAGCCATTCCGATGATATTCTGATATTCTTTGCTGCCTTGTCCGGCATGACTGAAGCTGGAACGCACACTGCCGTCTCCATTAAAGAGAACAATCTCTTTTTCCAATGTAAATGCCACAATCAGGCTGTCGGAAACATAGCCCAGCATAGCAGTGGAATTGGTCAGCAAAGCATTTTTCTTCGTTTCAAGAGGAATGTACTTCACATCGGCCAGATCCTGCAAGACGATTTTCTTTTCAGGATAATCCTTGGTGACATCCAGCGTCACCAACCCTTGTTTTTTCTTTGCTTTCTGAGTCTGTTCGGTAGAAGCATCTTCCTTGTTGTCCTGTCTGTTTGTGCTGTTTGCTCCACAAGAATAAAGCAACAAACTGGCATACAGTGCCCATACATAAGTTTTCATGTTACTTAAATTTTTTAAGGTTAGTTTGAGAATCTGAAATATAAACAGTAATCGTCAGATCACCGGAAACAAAAATATAGAATTATTATCTTTTTTGCAAGTTATTCGTTTCTCAAAGGGCACATGTGTCATTGCAGTCAGCCTCCGGAAGGCTGACTGCCTTATTCCAGCGAAAGTGTTACGGTTATTTCGCCTTTTCCTCCCAACAGTTCGAGCATCTGTTCCCGTGTGGAAACTTTATCCACCTTTCCCAGCCGGGTGAAGTTCCATGAGTTTGTATCATAATAAATTACAAACGAATTTCCCTGATACAGAATCAGGTCTCCGGGCTCCGTAGTGGTCTGCCGGTCGTTTCTGGGCAAAGAGAATCCCAAAGAACCAACCTTCTCCATATTTCCGTAATCATCCATCCGGATTTCCAGTTCTCCCTGTTTGGCCAGATGTTCTTTCAATGCCTTCGTAGAAGAATTATCCACGAGAGTGGCCGTAAATGTTTCTCCGTTGACGGTCAATTTAAGAGTATTGCTTTCCATCATATTGTCTTCGTTTTGATCTTCGTTCTGACTTTCATTACTTTCTTCATCCTGATTCTCGTGACCACCTTCGTTCTGGTTTCCGTTTTCCGGATCTTCATTGCCACTTCCTTCAGCAGGGACATCCGTCTGCATGCTGTTTTCGGGAAGAGCCGGGTCTTCCTGCACAGGAGTGCAGGAAGACAGAGACAGAAGAATGGCGGGCAGAAGCAAATATTGCTGCATCTGCGAACAGAACTTCCATTGCATACTTCCGTGCTTTATTTCAGTTTACCATATTCTTCGTCGGAAACAGGTTCCAGCCATTCGTTGGAAGTGTTTTCTCCCGGAACTTCGAAAGCCAGATGAGCAAACCAGCTGTCGGCTGCCGCTCCGTGCCAGTGCTTGACCCCGGCAGGAATATGAATTACCGTTCCGGGAAGAATCTGTACGGCAGGTTTCCCTTCTTCCTGATACTAGCCTCTGCCGGCTACTCCAATCAGCATCTGTCCGCCTCCCCGGGTTGCACGATGAATGTGCCAGTTGTTACGGCATCCCGGTTCAAAGGTTACGTTAGCCACAGGTACCTGCTCCGTGGATACCGGTGCCAGATAGCTGTTGCCGATGAAATACTTTGCATACGCCGTATTGGGTTCTCCGACAGGAAAAATCATTTCCCGCTGGAAGGCAGATCTGGCATCATCTGCTGCCGTATCTTCGGCCCATACCTCCTTGGCCTGACGGAAAGCAGCCCATGCTTTCGGCCATCCGGCATAAAAACCTATATGCGTAATGATTTCAGCAATCTCGGTGCGGGTGATGCCGTTCTGCCGGGCAGTCTGCAGATGATATGTCAGTGAACTGTCTGTGATTCCCTGGCTGATCAGTGCCGTAAGAGTGACCAGACTGCGGTCGCGCAGTCCGAGCTTGTCTGTGCGGCTCCATACTTCTCCGAAAAGGACATCGTCATTAAGTTCTGCGAATTTGGGAGCGAATTCTCCAAGCTGATCGCGTCCAGCTGTTTGTTTGACTGTTTCCTGTGCCATAATAGTTGTAGAATTTATTGCCAATGCGACAAGCGCAAGGACGGTTTTGATCTTCATAATTGGATGAATTAAAGGATTATTCGTTTTTCCTATGGCAAAGTTAGCAGATTCATCCTGACAGCTTTGTATACGATTTACTGATATTTGTACCCCAATTATGGATTCAGCAGATTTTTTTAAAACGTTTCGACGTTTTGAGTAAAAGGACGAAACGAATTGAAGCATACGCCGGGACGTTTTTTTGAGGAGTAGGGGATACAAATAACACTAACCCTCCAATAGTTGATAATAAAAGAAAAGCGATATCATTATTATTGGAAACGATTAAGAATAAAAGAATAAAATTACAATAAGCAACAAAGAAAAGAGAAGAGCAAAGATTAAAAATTAAAGGTTTCTCTGAGCAGAACAAGTATTTTTTAAAGTATGAGGATACAAGGTATGGAATTATACATGCGTAGCCTATTAATTCAGTGAAATCATATTTATAATTATATTATTTAGAATTAAATTTTGAAAAATAGAATTTAGTTCATATCTTTGCAATATGACAAATGAGTGAATCTAATGAGAATATTTACGGAACAAGCTATAAAGGAATATGCAGAAACGCATCCTGATGCAAAAGTAGCTTTACAAGAATGGACTACCATAGTCAAGAAAAGCGAATGGACTTGCTTTGCAGACGTAAAAAAGACCTTCAATAGTGTTGATAATGTGGGTAACCAACATTATGTATTCAATATTAAAGGAAATAATTACAGGCTGATTGTAGTGATAAAATTCACTATAAAGTTTGTTTATATTCGTTTCATTGGCACTCATACTGAATATGACAGAATAGCTGATTGTTCAGTTTTATAATTAAACCGAATCGGCGGTTACCGATTACCAAAGAACTATGACAAAGATAGAAACAAAAGCTCAATACGACTGGGCTGTAAAAAGGGTTGAGAAATTACTTCCGCTGGTTACAGATGAAACCCCTCTCGATGACCCCAATAGCATAGAGTTGGAATTACTTTCTAACCTTGTTGCTGACTATTCAGAAGAACATTTTGCACTGGGAGAACCAACTCTTGTTGATGTTCTCAAACTCCGTATGTATGAAATGGGGCTTAACCAAAAAGCGCTGGCTGAATTAATTGGTGTTAGCCCTTCCCGATTGAGCGATTATATATCCGGTAAATGTGAACCTACTTTGAAGGTTGCTCGTGAAATAAGCCAAAAATTAAATATTGATGCTAATATAGTATTGGGTGTTTGATATGAAGACTGTTGAAGTAATAGTTGAGAATACGTTGATCCATAAACAGATATGGGGCATCACTTAAAAGCAAAAGGCCTAATTCCCAACGGAAATAGACCTTTAATCTTTGTCGGGGTAGCGGGATTCGAACCCACGACCCCCTGCTCCCAAAGCAGGTGCGCTAACCGGACTGCGCTACACCCCGAAAGGTCTTTCCTTCAAAAGCGATGCAAAGGTAAGGCTTATTGTTGAAATATGCAAGCGTTAAGAGGATTTTTTCTGCTTCATAACACATTTTTTATTCCTTTTCTCCCTGCCTTCTGACACTTCTCATTCTGGAATATTGGAACAAAAAAGAATCAGACAGTTTTGTCCAGCTTCTCGAGCAAGGCTGTAAGCTCTGAGCGCCAGTCGCTTCCGTTGACAGGCTGAAAGGTATGCATACCCATGTCAGCTCCCATCTGTACATTCGAGGCTCCATCATCCACAAAAAGTGTTTCGGCCGCATTCAGCTGTGCATCCGACAGGATGTGACGGAAAATCCGTTCATCAGGTTTGGTATGCCCCATCTCATAAGAGAGATAGAGTTTGTCGAAATAGGCATCCAGCGGTTTTCTGGCAGGGGAGAACTGCTTACTGCAAGCCCAGCTGATGACATAGGGATTTGTGTTGCTCAAGACGTATAGCCGGTAGCGATGGCGAAGTTCTTCCAGAAGAGTAAGAATACGTTCGTCTACCTCGGAAAAGAATCCCATCCAGGCTTCCTTTACTTCTTCAAAAGTAAGCGGACGTCCGCAAAACTGTCCAAGAATCTCCCGGAATTCCTGTTCCGTAAGGGTCCCTTCTTCCAGCTGCTGGAAAATACCAGTCTGATGATACTTGTCAAGACGGCTGTCAGCATCCTTCAGTCCCAGCCGGATAAAAGCCTGTACGGCGCGGTCGCGGTCAATAGGAGCAATCACGCCGCCGAAATCGAAGATAATGTTTCTGATCATGGCTTCAGGCTTATTTACGCAACATCAATGTTTTGAACGGGGCAGGGTAGGGTGTTTCAAACTCCATCCGCTCGCCCGTTACAGGATGATAGAAGCAAAGTTTGAAGGCATGAAGTGCCAGACGTCCCAGAGGATTCACTTCACATCCGTAGCGCTCGTCTCCGACTACAGGATGTCCCAGTGTCTGCATGTGTACGCGGATCTGGTTCTTGCGGCCGGTTTCCAGCTGGAGCTCCACCAGTGAGAATCCGTTGGCGCGCTTGATGGTACGGTAATGGGTTACCGAGAACTTTCCTCCGTCGTCAACCGGAGAGGAGCTGACATACAACTTGCGGTCAGTCAGCCATGATTCCACCTTACCCTGGTCTTTCTCCATGTCACCGGTTACAATCGTCACATAGCGACGGTCATAAACAATGTCGTGCCAGTTGTCGCGCAAGGTGTGCTGTGTCTTTTCGTCCTTGGCATACATCATGATACCCGAGGTCTCACGGTCCAGCCGGTGTACCACAAATACGCGGTTATTGCGATGCTGGCGTTTGACATATTCATTCAGGATATGCTGGGCCGTACGTTCTTTCTGTTTTTCTGTTGCAACGGAAAGAAGTCCTTCTTTCTTTTCCACTACGATCAGATAGGCATCTTCGTACAGGATCTTCAGCATCGGATGACGGAACTCATGCTTGTTGCGGTCTTTGCTGATCTGTACCTTCATGCCCGGAGTCAGCGGGAAGTTGTACTGAGTCTGGATATTGTTATTGACCAGCACTACGCGGTTGGACAACAAAGCCTTTACACGCGTACGGCTCACTCCTGCCATTTTCTTCATCAGAAACTCCATCAGCTCGGCAGGTTCTGTCACATTATAAATTGTATATTGTGCGGCGGCACGTGCTCTGGGACGTCCGCCGGCCGGATTGCTATTTCTTGCCACGATTTTACGGATTCAGTGATAAGGATTTAATGTTTCGGTTCTTCTCTTTTCTCCAGCAACACGACATTTTCCACATGATGCGTATGAGGGAACATGTCAACGGGCTGTACGGCAGTCACCTTGTATTTACCGTCCAGCAGTTGCAGGTCGCGTGCCTGGGTTGCCGGGTTACAGCTTACGTAAACGATACGTTTCGGTTCGGCAGCCAGAATTACATTAATGACATCATTGTGCATACCTGCCCGGGGAGGATCGGTAATGATGACATCCGGACGTCCGTGTTCGCGGATAAAGTCTTCTGTCAGGATATCCTTCATATCACCGGCATAGAACAGAGTATTCGTGATTCCGTTGATCTGAGAATTCACTTTTGCATCTTCAATGGCTTCGGGTACATATTCGATACCGATGACCTTGCGTGCACGGCGTGAAACAAAGTTGGCAATGGTTCCGGTACCGGTATAAAGGTCATACACCAGTTCGTCTCCTTCCAGTCCTGCAAATTCGCGCGCTACCTTATATAAATTATAAGCCTGTTCGGAATTGGTCTGGTAGAAAGACTTCGGACCCACTTTGAAACGCAGGCCTTCCATTTCTTCGAAGATGTGATCTTTTCCGCTGAATACTTCCACGTCGAGATCACCGATCGTATCATTGCACTTGTTGTTGATCACGTAGAGCAGCGAAGTAATTTCGGGGAAAGAGTCGGCCACATACTGCAGAAGTTCCTTCATCTTCGCCAGTTCTTCATCACTGGTAATCTTGCACTGAAGCAATACCATCAGTTCGCCGGTAGAAGAAGTACGTACCATCATGTTACGCAGCATGCCTTCCTGAGTACGCAAGTCGAAGAATGGATAATTGTGGGCATATGCGTAGTCACGGATGCTGTTCCGGATGCGGTTGGAGATATCATCCTGAAGCCAGCATTTCTCAATTGCCAGCACCTTGTCGAAAGCTCCGGGAATATGGAATCCTACGGCATTCATCTGATCGTATTTCACATCCTGTTTCACTTCTTCCTCGGTCAGCCATCGCTTGTTCGAGAAGGTATATTCCAACTTATTGCGGTAGAACATGGTTTTTTCCGAACCTAAAATCGGACGAAACTCAGGAAGCTCTACCTTTCCGATCCGTGTCAGGTTGTCGAAAACCTGTTTCTGTTTGTATTTAATCTGATCCTCATAGGCGAGGCACTGCCATTTGCAACCGCCGCATACGCCGTAGTGCTGGCAGAATGGTTCTACACGCATGGGAGATTTCTCGTGAATTTTTACGGCCACAGCCTCTGCATAATGGTTCTTCTTGCGTTTTACCTGCAAGTCTACTACATCTCCCGGTACCACGTAGGGTACAAACACCACCAAGTCATTTACTTTAGCCAAGGCTTTGCCTTCTGCGGCTACATCGGTTATCGTTACCTTTTCCAGTAAAGGAAGTTCTTTTTTCTTTCTTGCCACTGTCGTTTTCAATAAATCCAATTTGGGAGCAAATTTAAGAATAATTCCCGACATTCCGCCATGATTTTCAAAATACTTCATTTTGCAATGTCGATATAGCAAAACATGTTGTAAAATACATTCTTTTTATTTGCTTATTCACAAAATATGTCTAGTTTTGCCCCCGTTATCATTAAGAAACATGATAAAAACAAAATATTTAGCCTATAAATCTTAGAAAAAATGGAAAAGAAAAGAGTTTACACCTTCGGGAACGGACAAGCTGAAGGAAAAGCTGACATGAGAAATCTTTTGGGTGGTAAAGGCGCGAATCTGGCCGAAATGAATCTGATCGGTGTTCCGGTACCTCCCGGTTTTACAATAACAACTGAAGTCTGCAATGAATATTTTGAAAAAGGAAAAGAAGCAGTCGTTGCTTTACTGAAAGAAGATGTAGAAAAATCAGTTGCAGGCATTGAATCACTGATGAAGTCTAAATTCGGAGACGTAGAAAATCCGTTGCTGGTTTCCGTACGTTCCGGTGCACGTGCTTCCATGCCGGGTATGATGGATACCATCCTGAACCTGGGATTGAATGATGAAGTAGTGGAAGGTCTGGCACGCAAAACCGGTAATCCCCGTTTCGCATGGGATTCTTACCGCCGTTTCGTACAAATGTATGGTGACGTGGTGCTGGGCATGAAGCCGACCAATAAGGATGACATCGATCCGTTTGAAGCTATCATTGAAGATGTCAAGAAAGCCAAAGGCGTTCGTCTGGACAACGAACTGGATGTAGACGATCTGAAGGAACTGGTAGTCCGTTTCAAAGCTGCCGTAAAAGCCCAGACAGGAAGCGACTTCCCCAACAATGCATATGAACAGCTCTGGGGAGCCATCTGTGCCGTATTTGATTCCTGGATGAACGAACGCGCCATCCTGTACCGCAAGATGGAAGGAATTCCGGTAGAGTGGGGTACAGCAGTCAATGTACAGGCCATGGTATTCGGTAACATGGGCGATACGTCTGCAACAGGTGTCTGCTTCTCACGCGACGCCGGTACAGGTGAAGATCTGTTCAACGGTGAATACCTGATCAATGCACAGGGAGAAGACGTTGTGGCAGGTATCCGTACACCGCAGCAGATCACCAAGACCGGATCTCAGCGCTGGGCAGCCTTGCAGGGTATTTCTGAAGCTGACCGTCTGGCCAATTATCCGTCAATGGAAGAAGCCATGCCTGAAATCTATAAGGAACTCGATGCTTTGCAGACCAAACTGGAAAACCACTACCACGACATGCAGGATATGGAATTCACCGTTCAGGAAGGAAAACTGTGGTTCCTGCAGACTCGTAACGGAAAACGTACCGGTGCCGCTATGGTACGCATTGCCATGGAAATGCTGGAACAGGGCATGATCGATGAAAAAACTGCTATCATGAGATGCGAACCCAATAAACTGGACGAACTTCTTCACCCTGTATTCGATAAGGAAGCTCTTCGCTCAGCCAAAGTCCTGACACGCGGTCTTCCGGCTTCTCCGGGTGCTGCATGCGGTCAGATCGTCTTCTTCGCAGAAGATGCTGCCAAATGGCGTGCAGACGGACGTCGTGTCGTATTGGTTCGTATTGAAACATCTCCGGAAGACCTGGCCGGTATGACCGTAGCCGAAGGTATTCTGACAGCTCGCGGCGGTATGACTTCTCACGCTGCAGTTGTGGCAAGAGGTATGGGTAAATGCTGTGTATCCGGTGCAGGCGCCATCAATGTAGACTATAAGGCCCGTACCGTAGAAATTGACGGTGTATTGCTGAAAGAAGGTGACTTCCTTTCTCTGAACGGTAGTACCGGTGAAGTTTACCAGGGAGAAGTTGTTACCAAGGCAGCCGAACTTTCCGGTGATTTCGCCAAACTGATGAGCCTGTGTGACAAATATACCCGTCTGAAAGTACGTACCAATGCTGATACTCCTCATGACGCTCAGGTGGCACGTAACTTCGGTGCAGTAGGTATCGGTCTGTGCCGTACAGAACACATGTTCTTCGACAACCAGAAGATCATCGCCATGCGTGAAATGATTCTGGCTACCGACGAAGAAGGACGTAAGAAAGCTCTTAATAAACTGTTGCCTTATCAGAAAGCTGACTTCAAGGGCATCTTCAAGGCAATGGACGGCTGTCCGGTGAATGTTCGTCTGCTCGATCCTCCTTTGCATGAATTTGTTCCTCACGATCTGAAAGGTCAGGAAGAAATGGCTCAGGCTATGGGCGTAACGGTAGAATATATCCGCCAGCGCGTAGAAAGCCTGTGTGAACATAACCCGATGTTGGGACATCGTGGTTGCCGTCTGGGTAACACTTATCCGGAAATCACAGCCATGCAGACCCGTGCTATCCTGGGAGCAGCTATCGAACTGAAGAAAGAAGGTTACGATCCGCATCCGGAAATCATGGTGCCGCTGACCGGTATCCTGTATGAATTTGAAGCTCAGGAAAAGGTGATCCGTGCAACAGCAGCAGAACTCTTCAAAGAAGAAGGTATAGAAATTCCGTTCAAAGTAGGTACAATGATTGAAATTCCGCGTGCCGCTCTGACTGCCAACCGCATTGCTTCACGTGCAGAATACTTCTCATTCGGAACAAATGACCTGACTCAGATGACCTTCGGTTATTCACGCGATGACATTGCTTCCTTCCTGCCGGTATATCTGGAAAAGAAGATCCTGAAAGTAGACCCGTTCCAGGTACTCGACCAGAATGGTGTAGGACAGCTGATCGAAATGGCCGTAGAAAAAGGCCGCTCTGTCCGTCCCGAACTGAAATGCGGTATTTGCGGTGAACATGGTGGTGAGCCGTCCTCAGTGAAGTTCTGTCACAAAGTTGGATTGAACTATGTTTCCTGCTCTCCGTTCCGCGTGCCTATTGCACGTCTGGCTGCGGCGCAGGCTGCTATTGAGGAAGCATAAATAGTATAAGATAATCATTGATTTAGGCTGTAATGGACTGTTTTTCAGACATTACAGCCTAAGTTGTTTTTAGGCGGTTCGTGCATTTTATAAAGATTTTCAATTTTATATACAAATAATAGAGTTTATATCGAATAATTGATTAAAGCGTTCTTTGACTTATCTTTGTGTT